>ENA-ORXC01000230-ORXC01000230.1-marine-metagenome-genome-assembly--contig:-NODE-230-length-48081-cov-69.832056_pt1 | contig 48081 bp, 44 predicted proteins | sample MGYA00237865_ERZ511478 | MGnify/ENA metagenome assembly ERZ511478
ACTGACGATCGAAATCATCCGATTCGCTGAAATGATGTTTCCAAATCCGATATTGATCAACTTTATGGTCATCTTCTAACGTCCCCCTGTATTATAAACGTCTCTAGTCTCGCCGAAAGAGACGTACTGTAAACAGCATACACAATGACTATTCTATATTTTGCACTTGTTCTTTTATTTTTTCAATAGCACTTTTCATTTCAACCACCAGCTTTGTTAAGTGATGATGGTTCGCTTTTGAGCCAATGGTGTTCACTTCACGGTTGAGCTCCTGTACAAGAAAATCAAGTTTTCTGCCAGCAGCACCGCCTTGCATCAAGATTTGCTGGAATTGCTGAAAGTGACTTTTCAATCTCGTAATCTCTTCTGTAATGTCACAGCGGTCAGCAAAGATCGCAGCCTCTGTTGTCAATCTGCTTTCGTCAAGCGCCTCTCCGATCCATTCTTGCAATCGCTGATTGAGCCTGTCTTTATACTGACTCACAACCTCTGGTGCAAAGACTTTGATTTCTTCTGTATAGGCCTCTAATTCAGAAAGCCTCAGCTCACAGTCTTTTTGAAGTGATGTTCCCTCCTGCTCTCTCATGAAGCAAAGCTCCTTGACAGCCGTTTCACAAGCTTCCATCAGCAATTGCTCTAATTGCTCATTTCGGCTGGACGATTCTTCTACTTGAACGGCATGCTCTAGCCCCAGTAAGTCATGTGCATGCTGAATGCCTGAAATGTGATAGCGTTTCTCGAGATCTTTTGCGGCTTTCATGTATTCATCAAGCAGCGGCCAGTCGATCTGCAAGGACCGGCTTGCTAGTTTACCGCCTTCAATCGTAACAAACAACTCAATTCTACCACGCTGCACGTGACGAAGAATGATTTTTTTTAATGTGTCTTCGAAATAGAAAAGCGGCCTCGGCAAACGGGCATGAACCTCTTTAAAACGGTGATTGACCGATTTTAACTCAACTGACACTGTCAGTTCTCCATCCGTTTTACTCGCTTGGCCGAATCCCGTCATACTGCGTATCATGTCAAAACACCCAATTCTTTCATATTAATAAATGAAAAAGGTAATAGCAGACACTATTACCTCAAAATTATACCATAACGAATTATTTTTTTCTTGTCAAAAGTGATCCTGCCAGTAAAAAAGTTGGCAGTGCAGACATACCGATGATCAGCAGCCAATCAATTGGTGCAATCGCCACCGTTTTGAAAATCGGCTGAAGCGGCGGATAATAAATGACCACAAACATCAGTAAAAGTGATGACAAAACCGCACCGATTAAGTAGAGATTCCCGAATGGATTGCGTTCAAAGATAGATTGTTCACTGCGGCAGTCAAATACATGAATGAGCTGCGCCAACACAAGCGTACTAAATGCAACAGTCTGTGCATATGGCAGGTTGTTTGGATCACGGTGATACACAAACATAAATGCTAAAAGGGTCGCAAGTCCAATGAGGAACCCTCTAGATACAACCTTCCAGCCGAGCCCTCTAGCAAAAATCCCCTCTTTCATATTCCTCGGCTTCCTTTTCATGACATCGTCTTCTGGCTTATCCATACCAAGCGCCATCGCCGGAAGACCATCTGTGACAAGATTGACCCATAAAATTTGAATAGGAACGAGAGGTAACGGAAGCGCTAGAAGCATCGCAAACAGCATAACCAAAATTTCTCCCACATTTGATGCGAGCAAATAGCGAACAAATTTACGAATGTTTTCATAAATATTTCGGCCTTCTTTAATGGCCGATTTAATGGTCGCAAAGTTGTCATCAAGTAAAATAAGAGAGGACGCTTCCTTGGCTACGTCTGTTCCAGTGATGCCCATGGAGATACCGATATCTGCTTGCTTAATTGCAGGCGCATCATTGACCCCGTCACCTGTCATCGCTACAATATGTCCATTTTTTTGATAAGCCTTCACAATTCTCAGCTTATGCTCCGGTGATACCCGTGCAAAGACGTATACATTTTCAGCCGTTTGCTCAAGCTCTTTGTCACTCAGCTGATCCAGCGCTTTTCCGTCGAGCACCTTTCCTTGCTTTGGTAAAAGGCTCAAGTCTTTTGCGATCGCTTTGGCTGTTTCCACGTGATCCCCTGTAATCATGACTGTTTTTATGCCCGCATCCCTGCACTCTTTAATCGCTCGTCTCACTTCAGGACGAGGCGGGTCGATCATGCCCTCTAGTCCGATAAATGTTAAATCAGTTTCAGCCTGCTGGACAGTGGTGATTTTCTCGGTCAGACCAACTTTTTTATACGCAATGGCAATCGTTCTCAGCGCTTGTCTTGCTAATCCTTGAATCGCAGCCTCTGTTTCTTGCCTGTGAGTGGTTGAAAATGAAGCTGTGCGTCCGCCGTGCATGATATGGCTTGAACGGTTCATCAAGACATCCGGCGCACCTTTTGCAATGACGTACCGCTCTTTTTGATTCGTTTCGACGACGACTGACATCATCTTTCTTTCTGAATCAAAAGGAAACTCTTCTACTACGTGAAATCCCGCTTCAATGAATTGCTCTGTAAAACCCGCTTTACGTGCTGCGGTGAGAAGTGCCCCCTCTGTCGGATCACCATCAAGCCTCATTTCGCCATCTTTTTCAACGATGGTCGATGTATTACAAAGCGCTCCGTATAATAACACCTTTTGCAGGCTTGGATGTTTGTCTACATGGACAAGTTCTCCGTTCAAGGTAAAATCACCAGATGGCTCATAGCCCGTACCAGAAATATTCCACGTTTTTCCCTCTGCCCATACATGGGTCACAGTCATTTTATTTTGCGTCATGGTTCCTGTTTTGTCTGAGCAAATGATCGACGCACAGCCAAGAGTCTCCACCGCCGGGAGCTTTCTGACAATCGATTTTTGTTTGATCATCCGCTGTACTCCTAAGGAAAGAGCAACGGTGACAATCGCCGGCAGCCCTTCAGGAATGGCAGCAACCGCAAGAGATACTCCCGCCAGGAACATATGATACAAATCATGTCCTTGCACAATGCCAAGAACCACAACGAGCACAGTTAAAAATAAAGCAGCCACAATGAGGATTTTCCCCAGCTGTTCGAGACGTCTTTGCAGCGGTGTTTCCATATTCCCTGCTGCATCCAGCATGCCGGCAATTTGTCCCATCGCTGTATTCATTCCTGTACCAATGACAACGCCCATGCCGCTTCCTCTAGTGACAAGCGTCCCCATAAAGGCCATGTTCGTCAAATCTCCAAGCGAGACATGATTACTAGAAAGCGGACTTGCGTGTTTGACTGCTGGAATGGATTCGCCAGTGAGAGCAGACTCCTCGATTTCCAGGCTCTTTGTTTCTAGTAATCTAATATCTGCCCCAATCCGGTCTCCACTTGAAAATTTCACAATATCCCCTGGCACGAGATGTTTGGACGGGATCTTGATCCATTCATTATTTCTCTTTGCATATACATGCGGGGTTGATAATTCCTTTAGCGCTTGAAGGGATTTTTCCGCCCGGCGTTCTTGATAAAATCCGAGCACTCCATTAATTAGAACAATCGCTACAATGGCGACTGCATCAATGTATTCGCCTAGAAAAGCAGAAATGATCGTTGCTGCAAGCAAGATTAACACCATAAAGTCTTTAAATTGCGCTAAAAAAATGATCAGAGCCGACGCCTTTTTCCCTTCTTGCAATTCATTTGGCCCGTGTTTTTCAAGCCGTTTTTGTACATCTTTTTCTGACAGTCCGTCACCTATCGATGTATTCATTGTTTTTAATAAATCGGTTTGGTTCAGTTCATGCCAATTCATTTGACCTCGTCCACTCCTCTTTTGTTCTCTCTCATATGCAGTGTTCTATAAGCCAGTTTATTCAGACTCGTCCTAAATCATGCTATAATAATAAGACTGCCTAAAGAACGAGAAATGAAAGGTTCTTTCAGTAGATTTGTGTGAAAGAAGAGGGTGTATCCAACATGTCATTTGACGGCATTTTTACATATGGTATGACAAATGAATTGCAAGAGACATTAACTGGTGGAAGAATTTCAAAAATTCATCAGCCATATAAGCACGAGTTGATTTTTCATATCCGGGCAAACGGAAAAAATCACAAGCTCCTTTTATCCGCTCATCCGAGCTACGCTAGAGTGCAGCTCACAGAGCAGCAATATGACAATCCAAGCGAACCTCCAATGTTTTGTATGCTCCTTAGAAAACATCTTGAGGGCGGATTCATTGAGCGTTTCGAACAAATTGGATTTGACCGTGTGATCGTACTTCATGTACGAAGTCGCAATGAAATTGGCGACGAACAGACTCGAAAGCTCTACATTGAAATCATGGGAAGGCATAGTAATTTGATTCTTGTCGAAGATGACACGCAGCAGATCATCGATGGCTTGAAGCATCTTTCTCCATCTGTGAACAGCTATCGAACAGTGCTTCCTGGTCACGAATACCTTCTGCCGCCTGCGCAGCAAAAATTAAATCCGTTTGCAGTAACGAAGGACGATATTTTAAAGCATTTACGCTTTCAAGAAGGAATGATCGCAAAGCAAATTGTCGAAACATTCTCTGGGGTTTCTCCGCTGTTTGCAAAGGAAGCTGTACACAGGGCCGGTCTTGCCAATAAGGAAACGATTCCAAATACGCTACTCGACATGTTCCAGCTGATTCGCATGCATTCCTTTACCCCGCAGCTCACAAGAAAAGACGGGAAAGAATATTTCTATTTATTAGAACTGCAGCATGTCGATGGTGAAATAAAGACATTCGACTCTCTCAGCCAGCTGCTTGACCGCTTTTATTTCGGCAAAGCTGAAAGAGACAGAGTGAAACAACAAGCGTCTGACCTTGAACGGTTTGTCGTAAATGAAAAAAAGAAAAATGAAAACAAACTCAAAAAACTGAACAGAACCCTTGAAGAATCTCAAAATGCCCATAAATACCAGCTCTATGGCGAATTGCTAACAGCCAATTTATATGCCATCAAAAAAGGGGATAAAGAAGCGACTGTCATCAATTATTACGATGAAGATGGCGGAGAAATCACAATAACGCTCAAAACAAACAAAACCCCTTCTGAAAATGCGCAAGCATATTTCATAAAATATCAAAAGGCAAAAAATGCAGTAGAAGCGGTCAATGAGCAAATTGAGCGGACGCATGAAGAGATTGCTTATTTTGATGAGTTGATTCAGCAGCTCTCCTCTGCCTCACCGAAGGATTTAGAGGAAATGAGAGAAGAGCTTGTTGAAGGGAAATATTTACGCGCCAAACAAAAGCGTAACGCCAAAAAGAAAAAAACGGCGGCCATTCAGCTTGAAGCGTATGAATCGTCTCAAGGGATTCCGATATTAGTCGGAAAAAACAACAAACAAAACGAGTATTTAACCATAAAGGCGGCTGCCCGTGACGACATTTGGCTACACACGAAAGATATTCCTGGATCACATGTCGTCATCCGTCATCAAACGCCTGATGAACAGACGCTACTTGAAGCGGCTCAAATCGCTGCCTACTTCTCGAAGGCAAAAGAGTCGAGCTCCGTTCCTGTCGATTACACGAAAATCCGGCATGTGAAAAAACCAAAGGGAGCCAAGCCCGGATTTGTGACGTATGATCAACAGCAAACATTATTTGTCACGCCTGACGAAGATGTGGTGCTAAAGCTGCGAAAATAATAAAAGCCGATAAAATCTTTTCAAGAGATTTTATCGGCTTTTTCTTTGTTGTTTTTTTCTTTCGATATAGAGAGCATCAAGTGTATCTACATCCTCTTGTTCAAGCAATGTCTCAATTTCCGCAGCCAGCTGTTTTGTCCGGGCTGGGCTCGCACCGCTTGTAGAGACTGAAATCGTCACTTTCCCTGCTTTGACCACCTTTGGCACGATCACATTGCCAAGCTCTGATTGGCTCACACAATTCACAAGCTGGTGAGGTCGTGCTGTTTGTGCAATCCATTCATTGACAGCCGGATCGTTTGTAGCAGCGACAATGAAAAACACATCCTCTACATCTTCAGCTTCCACTTTCTTTTCTTTCCAATTGAGGTTGTATGTATCAATGAGACGTGCCATCTCTTTAGAAATGTCAGGACTCACGATGGTGATGTGGCAAGGCTCTATGCATAGCGCCTCTGCCCTTCTTGCGGCTATTTTTCCACCGCCAGCGATGAGCACTTGTTGATTGGTTAAATCAAGATGGACTGGAAGCATGGCTTTCTCCTTGGAAATGAAACACATCGTCTTTGTTTAAAATGGTTTCTTGCACGCGTTCAATATAAGCTGCTTTTACATGCGGATGAAAGCCAATATAACGGCATACCCGGACATCTTTCAGCCTCTCTCTCGCCTGAGCCGCTTCATTTTCAATCTCTTTCATTAAAATACCCGTAAACAACAGATAAGGAACGAGATAGACAGGCGTATCATCATCTGCTGTTAATTGCGCAAGAACATCTCGGTAATTTGGCTCACATGCTGTAATAAAACATGGCAAGACCTCAGCAAGAGGCAGCAGGCGCCGGACATCGTCCGCAATGCCAAACACATCTCGCTTCACATCTGGATCAGAGCTTCCGCGGCCAATTAAAAGAATCCGTGCTTTCCCGCTTTGATATCCTGCTTCTTCAATTCTTGCAGCAACTGCTTTTGTCACTTCTTGATTGACCCCAATTGGTTTCCCGTATGTGACCTTCACTTGCGGGTATCGTTTTTGAACTTTCTCAATCTCAACTGGAATATCCGATTTAGCATGCATAGCAGTTAAAAGGAGGAGCGGGACAATTGCAATGTGTGTAGCTCCTTTTTTCACACAGGCTTCAAAACCTTCCTCTATAGAAGGGGGTGTCAGTTCTAAAAAACAAATTTCTTGTATTTCGGCTTCTACTAACGGCATACAGCTTTTCATAAAAGAAATGGCTTTATCTTGTGCTTCTTTTACCCTGCTTCCATGCCCAACGTAAAGTACAGCTTGTTTCATGCGGCTCCTCCCTCTCACTTGTTTTGTTCAGACGAAAAGACACGATCAATGTACGTGTCTTGTCTTTATCAATCTCATTTCTCAATAAGGGCAGGTTCAAACCAGTTCAGCTTTTGGTGAAAATGAACGACATCTCCAACAACTATTAAGCTTGGATGCTCGATGCCTTCTTTTTCAACGGTTTCAGACAGTGTCGCCACAGTGCAGCAAGTCGTCTTTTGCCTTGTCGTGGTTCCCCAGTGTATAAAGGCTGCTGGCGTTTCAGGATCACGTCCATTTTTTAAAAGAAGCTGCTGCACTCTTTCTACGTTTTTGACGCCCATGTAAATCACAAGGGTATCAATCCCCGTAGCCAGTGCCTCCCACTTTTCTTCAAAATGCTCATCTTTTTGATAGTGACCCGTGACAAACGCAACATTCGAGCTGAATTCACGGTGCGTCACAGGAATGCCTGCATAAGCAGCTGCTGCAATACCAGAGGTAATCCCCGGGACAACTTCATATGGAATTCCGTGCTCAGCTAAGCATTCGATTTCTTCACCGCCGCGGCCAAATACGAAGGGGTCGCCGCCTTTCAGACGGACGACAACATTCCCTTCCTTTGCATAGGTCACAAGGGCTTCATTGATGGCTTCCTGTCTCATCGTATGATGATTCGGGAGCTTGCCGCAATAGATTAATTCCGCCTCGAGTTTGGCGTGGGCGAGTATATCTTGATTGACAAGGCGATCATATAAAATGACATCTGCCTGCTGTATTGCCTTATGGGCTTTTAATGTAATTAAGTCTGGATCCCCAGGTCCAGCCCCCACAATGTATACTTTCCCCATCGTGCTTTTCTCCCCCTGCCATCAGGCGATTATTTCGCTCTTCCCTTTACATAATCAACAAGACGCTGTTTGGACTCTTCACGCGATAATTCACCTGTATCTAGAACGAGCTCAGGTGCAGCTGGCTCTTCATACGGTGAATCAATTCCGGTGAAAAATGGAATTTCACCATTTCTAGCTTTTTTATATAAGCCCTTTGGGTCACGCTCTTCGCATACGTTCAGATCACATTTAACAAACACTTCGTGAAATTCTCCCGCTTCAACTAACTGTCTGACAATGCGGCGGTCTTCTTGAAATGGTGAAATAAAAGCCGTGATGACAATCGTTCCTTGCTCAACAAATAATTTCGCCACTTCTCCAATACGTCGGATGTTCTCTTTTCTGTCATCATCTGAAAACCCTAAATCTTTATTCAGTCCATGCCGCACATTATCGCCATCAAGAACAGTGACTTGATAACCTTGTTCAAACAGCTCTCTAGCCGCTGCATTTGCGATTGTTGATTTACCTGATCCACTTAGACCTGTGAGCCAAATAATGCCGCTTTTATGATTGTTTTTTTGTTGATATTCTTTTTTTGTAATAGATGAATCATGCCACACGATATGTTCGTTGCTCATGTCATACCCTCCCATTAAGATACCGTCGTTTTTAATCCTTCGATTAATGTTTCAATGACTTCTTTTCGGCTGAACGTGCTTGGCGGTAATTCTCCGTTTCTCAGCATCGTTCGAACCTTTGTACCTGAAAGAATGACATGCTCGCTTTTATCGTGAGGACATGTTTTTGGTGTTGCCATTGCTTCACATGTATTACAGTAGAAGCTATGTTCAAATTTTAACGGGGTAATGCCAATTTCTTCGCTTGTAAATTGTTCAAATAACTCCTGCGCCTCGTATGTGCCGTAATAATCACCAACACCTGCATGATCTCTTCCCACAATAAAGTGAGTACAGCCGTAATTTTTACGAACAAGCGCGTGAAAGATTGCTTCCTTTGGTCCAGCATAACGCATTGCCGCAGGAAAAACACCTAAAAAGACGCGATCCTTTGGGTAATAACCGTTCAATAACACTTGATAGCTTTTCATTCTCACGTCTGCCGGAATATCGTCTGATTTTGTTTCACCGACAAGTGGATTTAAAAACAAACCATCGACGGTTTCAAGTGCTGTCTTTTGAATATATTCATGGGCACGGTGAACAGGGTTTCTCGTTTGGAAACCAACAATCGTTTTCCAGCCGTTCTCTTTAAAATGACGTCTTGTTTCTTCCGGCTCATACGTAAATTGAGGGAATGGTTTTTCGCTTCGTTTCGTCAGTGTAATTTTACCACCAATGTACGTATCACCGCGTTCAAATAATTTTTTCACGCCTGGATGATTGCGGTCATCAGTTTTATACACATTTACCGCTTCTTTTTCCTTATCTGGTGTGTATTGATCCTCTACTTCAATCACGCCATATACAGTTCCATTATACGATAGACGCACAATCTCGCCTCGATGGATTTCCGCTGCCTTTTCCTTTGTCACTGGCAGTGTAATAGGAAGAGACCAAACGACACCACTTGCTAGCCGCATACTGCTCACAACCGCTTCATAATCAGCTTTTGTTAAAAACCCTTCAATTGGACTATACCCGCCAATTGCTATGAGTTCAAGGTCTGCAAAAGAGATAGCATCTAGTTCAATTTCCTTTGCAGCCGTGCTGAGGTCATACTCTTCATTTACTCGATTAATTAATACGCCACCATGTGGTGTTAAACTCATTTGTTCATCTTCCTCTCAATGTTCATATTTATTAGATGTAAATAGTCGGATTTGTCGTTAAATCCCGCCGCCCTGTTCATGAATCGAGCTGCTTTCATTTTTGACTGCCTTCATCAGACTTAGCGCACCAAGTGAGGCAAGCAGTACACTCATCATGATAAAGATAGAGTAATAGTCCCCTTTTAAGAAAAGACTCACCAGCAAATACGATAGACTGAGTGATAAAAAGGGTGATACAACCCACACTTTCAGCATTTTTTTCACCACATGTTTATGAAAAATATTAGGTCCGCCTTTTGCCATGCCAAGTCCAATGATAGACGAGGAGGTGATTTGGGTAAGTGGAACTGGCAGCCCAAAAATAGAGCTGACGATGACAAGTCCAGCACCGGTACCGGAAAGCAATATCCCTTCGCCCGTTTGATAGCGGGTGATTTTCTTTCCGTTTGTTTCCAGTACTCTTCTACCAAGCAAGAGGGCTCCAATGGCGACAAAGATTCCGCCGTAAAGTGTTCCTTGCCCAACTGACAAAACGCCCGCGGCAACAAGTGGACCGACTGCATTTGCCACATTGTTCATACCTGCTGAAAATGCTTCTAAAAACCCACTAAGGATTAAAACAATGGATAAAATGACTGTTCCTTTTTTAGACAGCTTACGTTTAGGGAACATTCTGATGATTTTGACTACAACAAAGGTAAAAAGAAAGGCGACAAGCGGAATGATGACCCAAAATGCCACAATGACTAAAATGGATTTCACATACAATACTTTATATGCGACCGCGACACCAACTACAGCTCCTACTGTCACCTCACTCGTTGATAAAGGGATGGCCATCAGATTCGCTATAAAGAGTGATAATGCAGCAGAACCAATAATAATACAAACAATTTCAAGTGTAATGACGGATTCAGGCATAATTCCAGAGCTAATCGTTTTGACAACCTCTCCACCGCCAATAACTGAACCTGCTAAAATCCCAACTGCACATACACTGAGTGCATAGATCGGCTTTCGAATCGCACCTGATCCGTACGCGATACCCATCGAAGCTGCTGCACCACTCGCGCCAATGTTTAGAGCGAAAAATAAACTAAATAAAATTGCGGCAATTTCCATACACTATGCTCCCTTACTCATGTAATCCGCACTCAGTCTTAGCTGTGCCTGACCATCTGCCAGACCGCAGATCCTCGGCAGTAAATGCTGGCTGTGTACATGGGGCACACCCGATACTTGGATATCCCTGATCATGTAGCGGATTATAAGTAAGTTCCTCTCTAGATGCATATCTCCATATGTCCTTCCACGTCCAGTGGATAAGCGGGCATACTTTCACTGATTTGAATTTTTCATCCTTATTTAAAAAATTCGTCCCTGCTCGCTTAGGTGACTGCTCTCTCCTTAAGCCAGAAAGCCATGCCGGATAGCCAGATAGCGCTTCTTGCAAAGGAATGACCTTACGCATATGGCAGCAGCTTTGAGGATCTGTTTTCCATAGTTGATCACCATGCTGCTCATTTTGCTCCTCAACCGTCAGCTCAGGGGTTTTCAGCACAATATCTAAACCCGGGTATCTTTCCTTTACCGCATCAATTGTGTCGTACGTTTCCTTAAAATGCAGACGTGTATCTAAAAAGACAATTCTTGCATCCTTTTTTACTTTCGCAATCAAATCAATGAGGACGATGCCTTCAATACCAAAACTGCATGCATAAACGAGCTGATCACCATAATGACCGTATGCCCATTTCAGCACAGATAAGGCCCCTTTATACAAATCATCTTCTTGAAATGTAATGGACGGCTCTTGCCATTTTTCATAAGTTAACATTGTTTCTCCCCTTCCGGAGTATCACTACTCTCCGCACTACGTCAACTGAATTTTTTCTGTCTTCTTCCACTTGGATCACTTGACCGTCCTGAACAATCAGTGTAACTAAACTGAATTCATATCCCCAATCAGTTTCTGCATAGGCTTCAATTAAGTCTTCATCCTGCTTTTGCTTCACTTCCCCCTCACCGTTAAAATAAAAAAACTTCCTTTCAGTCCGAAAGAAAGATGAGGAAGCTCACGATTTCCTTATCTTTCAAAATAGAATCATTTTGCAGGAAGTAGCACCTTGCAAATCGCAGGTTGCCGGGCTTCATCGGGCCAGTCCCTCCACCTCTCTGGATAAGTGTTTTAATTTGTCTTAAATATTAACACAATTCAAACAAAAGTCAACCCGACTTTATTGATAGGATTAGTTTTTATTTAAATTTGAGTCTATTTTACTATTTTTAACCAAATAAAAAAGCTGTGCGGGTATGCGCAGCTTCATATTGTATTCAGCGTGATAGAAAACCTTTGCAGTCCTGACAAAGAATGCGAGGGTTTGTCTACACGAAGCTATTTAGACGATTTCTTCCATCCAAGATTCAGAGGAAGGATCTTGTCTCCAGCGTTTCAATTTATTCATAGCAGAAGGCTCAATCGCTTTCAGCTCAAGTGCCACGTCTGTCAGGGTGTCATAGTTTGTTAGGGTGACATATGGAATGTTTTTCTCTTGGAATGCTGCCGCAGCTTTTGGCAGTCCGTATGTGAAGATCGCGGCAACGCCTAGTACGTCACAGTCCGCTTCTTGAAGAGCAGCGACCACTTCAAGCACACTGCCTCCTGTTGAAATCAGGTCTTCTACGACGACCACCTTTTGGCCTTTAGATACGGCGCCTTCAATTTGATTTCCTTTTCCATGTGCTTTTGGCTTACTTCTGACATAACACATTGGGACGTTCAGACGGTCTGCCGCTAATGCCGCATGCGGGATGCCTGCTGTTGCAGTACCAGCAATCACCTCTGCTCCCTCAAAATGAGTGAGAATCAGCTCTTTAAGACCTTCAGCAATGTCATGTCTGACTTCTGGATAGGACAAGGTGAGACGGTTGTCACAATAGATCGGTGATTTGATACCGCTTGCCCATGTAAACGGTTCGTCTGGTTTCAATGAGACCGCTTTGATTTGTAATAGGTGTTTAGCGATTTTTGTTTTCATCTGGCAGTCACTCCCACTCTTTCAAAATTTGATGATAGGCTTCCAATGGTTCTTCAGCTTTTGTGATTGACCTTCCGACAACAATTTGTGAAACACCTTGCTCTTTTGCATAAGCAGGGGTTGCCACACGCTTTTGATCATCGGTTTGATCATTTAGTAAACGAATCCCTGGCGTAACAGTGAGGAAGTCAGGTGAGATGTGCTCATGAAGGGCTTTGGATTCATGAACAGAGCAAACAACACCGTCTAGTCCACTTTCATATGCCAATTGACCGTACCGGATAACAGTCTCTTGCAGCGGACGGTCTATGAGTAATTCACTTCTCATCATGTCTTCAGATGTACTCGTCAGCTGAGTCACTGCAATAATGCCTGGACGTTTTTGTCCAGCAGGCGTTCCGCTTTCAAGCCCTTCTAACGCAGCTTGCATCATCTGTTTCCCGCCAGCAGCATGTACATTGACTAGATCAACGCCAAGTGCGGCAAGCCGGTTCATTGCTTTTTGCACCGTTGTTGGAATGTCATGTAATTTGAGGTCGAGGAAAATGCGACAGTTTTTTTCTTTAAGTGCGTCAAGGATGGCAGGTCCTTCTTGGTAAAACAGCTCCATGCCGACCTTCACAAATAATGGTGTCCCTTCAAAGGGTTCTAAAAAGGCAAGCGCCTCCTGCCCTGATGGAAAATCAAGCGCGATGATGGGCGAGTGCTTCATGTTTCCAGCTCCTTCCTGTACATTCCTCTACAGATGAATACCCGTAGGCTGCTAATACATTTGGCAGTTCTTCTATGATTTCTGGGCAAATAAATGGGTTTACAAAATTGGCTGTGCCAACAGCTACTGCACTCGCACCTGCTAGTAAAAATTCAAGTACATCTTCAGCATTTTGCACTCCGCCCATTCCGATAATCGGTATAGAAACCGCTTGACTGACCTCATGTACCATGCGCACAGCGACAGGTTTGACAGCAGGGCCTGATAATCCGCCTGTTTTATTGGCAAGAATCGGTTTCCCCGTTTTTAAATCTAAACGCATACCGATTAACGTGTTAATCATCGTGAGTCCATCCGCTCCAGCAGATTCAATCGCTTGCGCAATCTCCACAATATTGGCTACGTTAGGAGACAGTTTGACATAGACAGGAACGGAGGACACGTCCTTCACCGCTTTTGTCAATGCTGCTGCCATTTGAGGATCTGTACCAAAAGCAATTCCGCCTGTTTTGACATTCGGACACGAGATATTCAGTTCAAGGGCATGGACATTTTTTGCTTGGCTGATCTGCTTCGCTACTTCAACATAATCATCGACCTGTGAGCCAGCGACGTTTGCAATAATAGGCGTATCAAACTGCTCGAGCCAAGGCAATTCATTTTCCAGCACGCCTTTTAGGCCAGGATTTTGAAGACCGATGGCATTGAGCATCCCGGCACCTGTCTCTGCTACCCTTGGTGTCGGGTTGCCAAATCTCGGTTCTAAGGTTGTGGCTTTGATCATGATACCGCCAAGCACGGATAAGTCGTATAATGAAGCAAATTCTCTCCCGAATCCAAAGCAGCCTGATGCAGGGATAATCGGATTCTTTAAAGATAAGCCTGGTAACTCAACGTTTAGCATGACAACGCCACCTCCTCTGCTTTAAATACAGGTCCGTCCAGACAGACTTTGACGTAAGCTTTTTCGTGCTGGTCTGTATGACAGACACATGCAAAGCAAGCACCAATTCCGCAGCCCATTCGTTCTTCCATTGAAATGTAGACAGGCTTATCGGGGTAAGAGTCTTTTAGTGCTTTTAACATAGGGGTCGGCCCGCAGGAAAGCATGACATCAAAGCTCAAATCATTCTTTTCAATGACACTTGTCACGAAGCCCTTTGCGCCGTATGTCCCATCAACTGTTGCGATAAATGTATCTCCGAGTGCTTGGAATTTCTCCTCGTAAAATACATCCTTTTTCGATTGAAAGCCAAGGACATGCTTGACGATGACGCCTTTTTTCGTTAAACGTTTGGACAGCTCATATAAAGGCGGTACTCCAATTCCACCACCGACTAGTAACGCTGTCTGACCTGGCTGAACAACTGAAGGATCGTACCCGTTGCCAAGCGGCCCTAAGACATCGATGGATTCCCCATCCCGCCTTTGGGAAAGAAGCTTTGTGCCCTCTCCCTCTGCACGGTAGATGATGGTTGCTTCTTGCTTCTCGGCATGAATATTGGCAATACTGATCGGTCTTCTCAGCAGCGGTGTCATGGACTCGCTGACCTTGATATGAAGAAATTGTCCAGCCGTTTGAAAGGAGTCCACAAGGTCACCTTTTAATGTCATTTCGTAAATATGATCAGCGATCTCTCGATTTGAGACGACCGTCAAGTATGCTTTTTTCATATCGTTACTGTCACCTCAGCATTCGTTTTCACTTCTGGCATTTCGTCCGCTCTAAATGTCATGCTTTCTAGTACTCTTAAAATCGCTTCTGCTGTATCTAGCGACGTTAAGCAAGCTACGCCATTTTCAACAGCTTCACGTCTGATTCTAAAGCCGTCTCTTGCCGGCTGTTTTCCTTTTGTCAGAGTGTTGATGACAAATTGGGCTTCCCCGTTTCGTATGACATCGAGAAGGTTTTTGCCTTCTTCTCCTATTTTGCCGACAACACTTGATGGGATGGAGGCTTGTTTTAAGTAATTCGCTGTTCCTTCTGTCGCTAAAATATGGTAGCCGATTGAATGGAATCTTCTCGCAATCTCCAGTCCTTCTTCTTTATCCTTGTCAGCAACTGTCAGAAGAACTGTCCCGTCTTTAGGAATTTGAATGCCTGATGCAATTAATCCTTTGTAGAGAGCTTTTTCGATTGTGACATCTTTCCCCATGACTTCACCTGTCGATTTCATTTCAGGTCCGAGTGTAATATCGACTCTTCTTAGTTTTGCAAAAGAGAAGACTGGAACTTTGACGTACACCCCTTCTTGCTCTATGTGAAGTCCTTCTTCGTAGCCATAGTTTTTGAGTTTTTCTCCTAAAATGACTTTTGTCGCCAGGTTTGCCATCGGAATGCCTGTGATTTTACTTAAGAAAGGAACTGTCCGGCTTGAACGCGGGTTCACTTCAAGTACGAACACTTCACCTTTTGAGAGAACAAATTGAATGTTTAGCAGCCCAATAATGTTGAGTCCTTTTGCGAGCTTGATCGTGTATTCTGCGATCTTCTCTTTGATCTCTTCAGACAATGTTTGCGGCGGGTAAACCGCAATCGAGTCACCAGAGTGAACCCCAGCTCTTTCAATATGTTCCATAATGCCTGGGATCACGACAGTTTCGCCATCAGACACGGCATCTACTTCGATTTCTTTTCCTGTCAAATACTTGTCAATTAGCACTGGGTGCTGCGGATTGACTTTCACTGCATTCTCCATGTAGTGAAGAAGCTCAGCTTCTTGATAAACAATTTCCATTGCGCGACCGCCTAATACATAGGAAGGACGGACAAGGACTGGGTAGCCGATCTGATTGGCAATCGCTACAGCTTCTGGCACAGACGTAGCTGTTTTCCCTTTAGGCTGCGGCACGCCGAGTGCTTCTAATGTTTGTTCAAACTTGTCCCTGTTTTCGGCTCGGTCTAGGTCTTCAAGAGAAGTGCCGAGAATCTTCACCCCTCTATTTGATAATTCATCTGCTAGGTTGATTGCTGTTTGTCCGCCGAACTGGACAACGACTCCTTCAGGCTGCTCAAGATCGATAATGTGCATTACATCTTCTACAGTAAGTGGTTCAAAGTAGAGCTTGTCTGAAATACTAAAGTCTGTTGAGACCGTTTCAGGGTTGTTGTTAATAATGATTGCTTCATAGCCTGCTTGTTTAATTGCCCACACAGAATGAACGGTCGCATAATCAAATTCTACTCCTTGACCGATTCTGATAGGACCTGAGCCTAATACGATGACACTTTTCTTGTCTGTACGTTCTGATTCATTTTCATCTTCATACGTGCTGTAGAAATATGGCGTCTCGGATTCAAATTCAGCCGCACAAGTATCTACCATTTTGTAAACAGGTACGATGCCTGCTTCTTGTCTTAGCGTGTAGACGTCCGCTTCATTCATATTCCACTCGCGGCTAATATAGATGTCTGAGAAGCCTTTTTCTTTCGCTTCTTTTAATACGTCTGTATTGCCTTTGTTTTCTTTTAATGTCTTTTCAAAAGCGATGATGCCTTCCAGTTTATGAAGGAAGAAGTAATCAATTTTTGAGAATTCATGTATTTGTTCAACCGTATAGCCTCTTCTAAGGGCCTCGGCGATATAGAATAATCGTTCATCTCCCGCCTTGATAATCCGCTTTTCAAGCACTTCGTTTGTGATATCTGCTTCATCTTTTAATTCAATGTGATGCACATCAGCTTCAAGTGAACGGACAGCTTTTAGAAGAGACTCTTCTAACGTACGACCGATCGCCATTACTTCACCCGTTGCTTTCATTTGCGTGCCAAGACGTCTGTTGGCAGATTCGAATTTATCAAACGGCCAGCGCGGGATTTTAGACACAATATAGTCGAGTGCCGGTTCGAAGGCGGCATAGGTTTTACCTGTGACTGGGTTCATCATTTCATCAAGCGTTAAGCCGACAGCAATTTTCGCTGCAAGTTTGGCAATTGGATAACCTGTTGCTTTCGACGCAAGTGCTGAAGAACGACTCACGCGCGGGTTTACTTCGATGATATAGTATTGAAAGCTGTCTGGGTCAATCGCCAGCTGTACGTTACATCCGCCTTCAATCCCAAGTGCTCGGATTAGCTTGAGCGACACATTGCGAAGCAGCTGATATTCACGGTCACTTAACGTTTGGCTTGGCGCCACAACGATACTGTCACCTGTGTGGATACCGACTGGATCAAAGTTTTCCATGTTACAAACAACGATCGCAGTATCACCGCTATCACGCATGACTTCATATTCAATTTCTTTAAAGCCTGCAATACTTTTTTCAAGTAAGCATTGTGTGACTGGGCTTAGCTTCAAACCATTTTCGACGATTTCCTTCAGCTCTTGCTCGTTTGTACAAATTCCGCCGCCTGTTCCGCCTAATGTATAAGCTGGTCTCACAATGACAGGGAAACCGATTTGATTCGTAAACGCCATCGCTTCTTCTAGGTTATGGATGATTGCACTTTCTGGTACAGGCTCATTTAGTTCATTCATCAGATTACGGAATAGATCTCTGTCTTCTGCTTTTTGGATTGCTGACAGCTTTGTACCGAGTACTTCAACGCCGCATTCAGCTAATACACCAAGGTCTGATAATTCAACAGCAAGGTTAAGTCCAGTTTGTCCGCCAAGTGTTGGCAAGATCGCATCAGGACGTTCTTTTCGAATAATTCGTGTTAAGAATTCTGGTGTCAGTGGTTCGATGTATACCTTATCGGCCATTTCTGTATCTGTCATGATGGTCGCTGGATTGGAATTCACAAGAACGACTTCATAGCCTTCTTCTTTTAGTGCTAAGCAAGCCTGTGTGCCTGCATAGTCAAACTCCGCTGCCTGACCAATGATGATTGGACCTGAACCGATAACTAAAATCTTTTTGATGTCTACGCGTTTTGGCATACTTCTTCCCCTTCTTTCTCAGTTGTATGAATCATGTCCATGAACTGGTCGAATAAGTAGTTCGCATCTTCTGGACCTGGTGATGCTTCTGGGTGGTACTGGACAGTGAATGCTGGTGCTTCTTTATGTTTTAACCCTTCAATCGTATTGTCGTTTAGTGCGATATGTGTGACTTCAAGCACGTCCTCGTTAATCGCACTGACTGTGTAGCCGTGGTTTTGAGATGTCAGTGTCACCTTGCCAGTTGCTAGCTCTTTCACTGGGTGATTCGATCCTCTGTGACCGAATTTCATTTTTTCAGTACTTGCGCCGCATGCAAGCGCGAATAATTGATGTCCAAGGCAAATGCCAAAGAGTGGAACCTTTCCAATCAATTGCTGAATCATCTCGACTGCTTCTGGTACATCAGCAGGATCCCCGGGGCCGTTTGAAAGCATGATTCCATCAGGCTTTAACTGCAGTACTTCATCTGCCGTGATATTGTACGGCACCACGATGACATCACAGTCACGTTTATTGAGTTCGCGCAAAATGCCGTGCTTCATGCCGAAATCGACAAGGACAATTCTTTTTCCTCTTCCTGGGCTTGGATACGCATTTTTCACAGATACTTGACTCACTTGATCAGTTGGCAGCTGCATTGTTTGAAGGCGGCGGACCACATCTTCCACTTGTTCATCCGGTCCTGCAAATGCCCCTCTTAAAGTACCTGCACTTCGAATCATTCTCGTCAGCTTCCGTGTATCGATTCCGCTAAGGCCTGGAATGTTTTTCATTTTCAAATACTCATCAAGCGAGTATGAAGAGCGCCAGTTTGAGGGCTTTTCACAAAGCTCCTTCACAATCAGCCCTTTTACAAACGGTGTGATCGACTCAAAATCATCACGGTTGATGCCATAGTTGCCGATAAGCGGGTAAGTGAGTGTGACAATTTGTCCGCAGTATGATGGATCAGACAAAATTTCTTGATAGCCCGTCATCCCTGTATTAAAGACGACTTCTCCGACTGACGATTCTAAGCTGCCAAAGCCAGTTCCTTCGAATACTGTTCCGTTTTCTAGCACTAAGCGTCTCTTCATTTTACTAGTCTCCCCTCTTCATACACGACTTTCCCAGATGCAAGTGTCATGACCGGCCATCCTGATACAGTCAATTTGTCAAACGGTGTATTTTGTCCTTTAGATAAGAAGCTTTTTTTATCGATTGCCATTTCTTTGTTTAAATCAATGAGTGTAATATCAGCTGTTTGTCCTTCTTCCAGCTTTCCATAAGGAAGGGAGAAAGCTTCTGCTGGCTTGATCGTCATATAATCAACGAGTTCTTTTAATGTCCATTCGCCCGTTTTGACAAATCGTGTGTACAGAAGCGGGAACGCTGTTTCAAGTCCGACTATTCCAAAAGGTGCGCGCTGCATCGTTTCGTTCTTTTCTTCTTCTGTATGCGGCGCATGGTCTGTTGCGATGAAATCAATCGTTCCATCTAACAGTCCCTCAATTAGTGCCTCGCGATCCTCTTTTCCTCTGAGCGGCGGGTTCATTTTATAGTTTGTGTCAAGTCCTGGGATGTCTGCATCACATAAGAGCAGGTGATGCGGTGACACCTCTGCCGTCACACGGATGCCTGCTTTTTTTGCATCGCGAACGACTCGCACAGATTCTTTCGTACTGATATGACATACATGATAATGACAGTTCGCTGCTTCTGCTAAAAGAACATCTCTTGCAATATGCACCGATTCACAAATGGACGGTATTCCGTTTAATTCATTTGCTTTTGAAAATTCTCCTTCATGAACGCATCCTCCGTAAATGAGCGAGTTATCTTCACAGTGTGCCACAATCGCTTGATCAAGACTTGCTGCCTTTTTCATCGCTTCGTACATCATGCCTGCTGTTTGGATGCCAACCCCGTCATCTGTGAAAGCGAAGGCGCCTGCTTCTTTTAGTGCTGCAAAGTCTGTCATCTCTTCCCCAATTTGCCTAGTTGTGATGGAGGCGTATGGCAGTACTCTGACAGAAGAGGTCTCTTCGATCCGATTCATGAGCCACTCCATTTGCTCTTTTGTATCCGGAACTGGGCGTGTATTCGGCATCGCTGCAATCGTTGTATAGCCGCCTCTTGCTGCTGCTTTAGAGCCTGTTTCAATCGTTTCCTTTTTCTCTCCACCTGGCTCTCTTAAATGTACATGCAGATCAATTAAGCCTGGTGAAACAAATAGCCCTTTAGCATCAATGACCTCTTCTCCATCTTTTCTTTCTAAGTGACCAATCGCTTGAATCACTTCTCCTTCTACCCTAATATCCTGCTGCACTTTTTCACCTGTGCTTGTTAAGATAAAACCGTTTTTAATGAGATACGACATAGACAGAATCTCTCCCTTTTTGATGTAGTCTGCTATTTTGAAAAGCTCTTTTTAATACCGCCATTCGGACATAAACGCCATTTTCCATTTGCTTGAAAATTCGTGACTGCTTTGATTCCACTAAAGAATCATCTATCTCCACACCTCTGTTTACTGGTGCTGGATGCATGATAATGGCTCGTTCTTTCATGTTGTTTGCCCTGTTTACTGTTAATCCATAAGTCGATAAGTAATCTTCATTGCCCATTTTTTCAGCGTGCCGTTCATGCTGGATTCTAAGCAGCATCACCACATCAGATTGTCTAATGGCTTCGTCTACTTGGACATACGTTCCGTGAGGGTTTTGCTCATCTTGGAAGGAAGCAGGCCCTGAGAAAAGGACTGTCGCTCCGAGCCTTGAGAGTACTTCAGCATTCGACCTTGCCACCCTGCTGTGCTTGATGTCTCCATGAATCGAAATCGTTAAGCCCTCAAAGCCGCCAAACTCTTCATAGATGGTCATTAGGTCAAGCAGTGATTGGGTCGGGTGCTGCCCGCAGCCATCTCCAGCATTGATGATGGGAATCCCAACCTTCCCGATTAGCTCGTTGTAATATTCATCAGTGCTGTCTCTGATCACACAAGCTTTCACACCGATGGATTCAAGCGTTTTTACCGTATCGTATAGGGTTTCGCCTTTTTGAACGGAGGTGCTTGCCGCATCTAAGCTCAGTACATTCATCCCCAGTTTCTTTTCGGCGACTTCGAAGCTAAATCGTGTTCTTGTGCTTGGTTCAAAGAAGAGGTTTGCTACAAATTCTCCCGCTAAGCCAAGCTCTTGCTTCCCCTTTTTGAGAGCCGTAGCTTCTTCAATCAGCTGTAAAATCTCTTCTGTAGACAAGCTGCTCATTGTCGATAGATCATTCATTTTTTCTTCCCCCTCTAGTTTTTCATCACTTTCAGGTTCAAAAAAACCCTAAGCCTCAGCAGCTTAGGGTTCTCCAAAAGAAGCAGCGGCACGTTCGTGCATTCTGCTCATTTTAGAACCCTTGTCAGCCTCACTGGACTTCTTTTAAAAGGTTTTCTGTATTCGATTCATTTGACTCGTCATCATCCGCTTTTTGCTGCGGCAGGATCAGGTTTAACAGGACACCCGTGATGGCAGCAAGTGCCATTCCAGATAGTGTGAGGTTGATTTGTTTCACCTCAATGAATGCCCCGCCAATTCCGATGACTAAGATGACTGATGCGATAATGAGATTACGCTTTTCTTCAAAATTCACTTTATGATCAATCAGGATTCTCAGACCGCTTGAGGCAATGATCCCAAAGAGCAGGAACGAAACGCCTCCCATGACCGCGGACGGCACTGTACTGATTAATGCTGAAATTTTTCCGACAAAGCCGAAGCAGATTGCAAATACTGCTGCTCCGCCGATGACGAAGATACTGAACACTCTTGTGATGGCAAGGACGCCGATGTTCTCTCCATACGTTGTTGTCGGCGGTCCGCCAATGAGTGAAGCGAAGATTGTCGCCGCACTGTCTCCTAAAATGGAGCGGTGAAGACCAGGTTTTTTAATGAAATCTTGCCCTACAACTTTACTTAACACCACTTGGTGACCGATATGCTCAGACATTGTCACAAAGGCAACCGGCACCATCACGGTGAGAATGCTTAAAGTCACAGCAGGTGTGTAATTGGCAAATGGTACGACGAAGTCTGGTACAGCAAACCATTTTGCATCAATGACCGGCTGGAAGTTTACAATACCTTGTGATAAGGCAAAGAGATAGCCGCTGATAATGCCGATTAATACTGGGATCAAGCTAAGGAATCCTCTTAGGAAAATCATGCTGATAATCGTGACAGCCAGTGTGAAGCCGGCGACCATTAAGTGCTTCAGGCTGTAAACAAGCTCGGTTGCATTCGGATCAACATACATCGCCATGTTGACAGCTGTTCCAGCGAGTCCGAGTCCGATGACCATAATGACCGGTCCTACGACGACAGGCGGTAGAAGCTTCATCAGCCAGCCTGTGCCGAGCCATTTAATAAATAGTGCAATGAGTGCATAAGCCACACCCGCCATGAAGGCACCGACCATTGCGGCTCCAGGGCCTCCTGTGGCTTTCACATTCAGTATGGGGGCGATAAAGGCAAAGGACGATCCAAGATACGCCGGAATTTGGCCTCTTGTGATGATTAAGTAAACAATGGTTCCAACACCACTTGAGATGAGCGCGACTGCTGGACTCATATCAATAATCTTTGGTACAAGTATGGTCGCACCAAACATGGCAAACAAATGCTGAAGGCTAAGTGATAGCCATGTGAACGGTTTTGGGATATCTCGAATGCCTAAATTGGCTTTTTGCTGACTCATGATTTTTCCTCCTAGATGTGTCCTTCTTCATTAAAAAAGCCTCTTTGCGAGTATGCGCAAAGAGGCCTAGAAAAACCGTACACGTCATGTTTGCCGTGCTCGGTATCTCTGTTATTGCCCTCTTTGCAAACTCTCTGGAATGCATTTAAAAAGGTTGTTTTTCATATATAGCGACAAGGTCGTTTTGATCTACTTCATTCAGCTGAACCATAACTGTCTCTGCTTTTGATGTCGGAATGTTCTTCCCGATATAATCCGCTCGAATCGGCAGCTCCCGGTGTCCCCGGTCGACGAGAACAGCAAGCTGAATGGAAGATGGTCTTCCTACATCCACAAGGGCATCCATGGCCGCTCTGACGGTTCTGCCTGTAAACAGGACATCGTCAACGACGATCAGTGTTTTGTCATTAATGTCAGCTGGGATGTCTGCACCCTTTACAAGCGGGTCTTGGTTGTCTGTCTTTTTTGTCAGGTCATCACGGTATAGCGTAATATCAAGTTCACCCACTATGACTGGATTTCCTTCAATTTGCTCGATGCGCTCTGCAAGGCGCTTTGCAAGATGAATGCCTCTTGTCTTGATCCCCGCAAGGATGACATCTTTCATCCCTTTGTTGCGCTCAATCATTTCATGTGCAATTCGGGTAAGCGCTCGTCTGATCGCTTGTTCATCAAGAATGACTGCTTTTTGTTCCATCTTTTACACCTCTTTTTGACAAATAAAAAGCCCCTTCTGCAAAGGGCAGAGAGGGGCGTTCATTTGTGCATACACGTGCACAAATTGATCCGTTATCCTTCTCAGCCTCTCTGGACTGTTTTAAAGAATCTTCATTTCTTCGTTTATTATTTCAAAAAAAGAACGGCCTGTCAATCGTTATTTCTTAATGAATCGATAAAAGCTTGCATATCAGCAGGAATCGGTGCTGTGAACTCGATATATTCTCCTGTTCTAGGATGATCAAATCCTAAAACACCTGCATGCAGCAGCTGACCATTGAAATCGACTGTCTTTCTCGGTCCATATTTCGGATCTCCTGCAAGCGGATAGCCGATATATTTCATATGAACACGAATCTGGTGTGTTCTTCCTGTTTCAAGTCGGCACTCCACCACCGTGAAGTCCTCAAAGCGTTCAATCACATCAAAGTGAGTGACGGCTTGTTTTGCACTTTCTTTTGTCACCGTCATGCTTTGGCGGTCTTTTTTGTCTCTGCCAATTGGGGCATCAATTGTGCCTGTATCATGCTGGATAATGCCATGGACAACGGCCGTATATTTTCTTGTGACGGTCTTAGCCACAAGCTGATTGACGAGTGATTCATGCGCCATATCGTTTTTTGCGACCATTAACAGTCCAGACGTGTCTTTATCAATTCGGTGGACAATTCCAGGACGCATCACACCATTAATGCCTGATAAGTCCGTGCAATGTGCCATCAGGCCATTCACAAGTGTTCCGGAGACGTGACCTGGCGCTGGATGAACAACCATTCCTCGAGGTTTATTCACCACTAGCACATCTGCATCCTCATAATAAATATCAAGATCCATTGGTTCTGCTTCTACATCTAGTACTTCTGGGTCTGGAATCTCTACTTTAATCTGATCTCCAGGTTGTACTTTGTAATTGGCTTTCACTTGTTTCCCGTTTACTTCGATCAGCCCATCCTTTACCCACTGCTGGACCTGGGTTCTTGACCATTCTGGTTCTGTCGTGCTTAGAAATTTATCAAGCCGTTCACTCGTTTGTTCTTCTGAAACGGCAATATTTACTTGATTCATGTAGTTGACTCCTTCGTTTTCTTTCCATCTAAAAGCATTTGAATGAAGAGCAGAATAACCCCTACACATAGAGAAGAATCTGCAATATTAAAGATTGGGTAGTGATAATTCCCAAAGACGAAATGAGCAAAATCTACCACTTCCTGACGGAAAACGCGGTCGATAAAATTCCCAATCGCTCCGCCAAGCATTAAGGCCAGCGCAACTCCAAGCAGCTTGTCCTTTTGTCCATGCTTTTGCAAATAATAAACAATTCCCGCAATAACAACGAGTGTGATCACATAGAAAAACCACATTTGTCCTTGGAGAATTCCCCACGCGGCGCCAGAATTTCGGTGTGACGTGATATAAAAGAAACCATCAATCACTGGATAAGAATCTCCGAGCATCATATTTTTGACAATGAGCCATTTTGTTAATTGATCTAAACAAATCATCACGAATGCGATTATGTAATAGAACACACACGTTCCTCCACTTTCATACTTTGATCTTTAAGCATTTTATCAAGAAAACAGGGAGGAGTAAAGAAACTTTAGTTGACAGACAAAAACCTCCCTACATGTGGAAGGCTTCAAAATGAGAATCATCTGATTCATGAGGATAAGGAGTGAATGCTTTTTTCTCGTATTGCTTATGATATAAAAAGTCGTCAGCCGTGCGGGCGGTAGGAAGAATAATCATTTGTTCAAGCGGAATGACATCACCTGTCGCCTCACATATACCATAGGTTCCTTGCTCAATTTTTGCAATAGCGAGAGACACATCTTGCAGCTCTTCTTTGATGTGATAAAGAAGCGTGGTCGTTTGGACCTCGTTCATTGAGACATGCTCAGCGGGTGAACGAAATGATGCGTATTCAAACAGTTTAGCTTGCAGCTCTTCTTTCATTTGAAGGAGTTCCGTGTAAATCGTCTCTAGATCGCCATTCATGTCGCTATTTCAACTCCTGCCCTGTCGTGATAATCATATTGTTACCCCGCCTGATCACTTTAAAGCCATAAGATTTTTCCTTTCGTTCTAAACGCTGTCATTTTCTCAGAATAGAAAACGCCCCGCTTATGGCGGGGCGCTAGTTGGTCATATCACACTGTTAATTCTGGTAATATTTTTCCACGATTTCAGCATTTTTAAGCGACAATGTTGGGTATTTCGGATTTGCACCAACATCTTTTGAAATAACGCGAGAACGTTCGCACAATTCTCCTTCTGCTTTTTGAACCACAATACGTCCTGATGTGTATTCAGGTGCTGATGCATCTGCATTCTGCTTATCTGCTACCGCTAGTTCAGAGATGATAAAGAGCTGCTTCACATCTTCTTTAATGGATGCAAGAAGGTCTTTCACTTCATCTGTCGCGTAAAGTGTCACACTTGCTTCAAGAGAACGTCCGATGACTTTTTCGTTACGCGCAATTTCGAGCGCTTTTAGCACATCGTCACGCACTTCCATAAAGCGGTCGAACTTCGCTTCTGTCGCTTCTGCTTGAGAAACAGCCACACCTTCTGGCATATCTGTTAACTGAACACTTGGCTCTTCAACAAAGCTTAAGTGGCTCCATAATTCATCTGCTGTATGCGGAAGAATTGGTGCAGTCAGCTTCACTAACGCCATTAATGTTTCGTAGAAGACGGTCTGCATGCTGCGGCGGTCTGGATGATCTGCATGCTCAATGTACACGACATCCTTTGCAAAGTCGAGATAGAATGAGCTTAGCTCAATCGTACAGAAATTGTGAATTGCATGATACACGACCGCAAATTCGTAATCATCATAAGCCTTTTTCACTTTATCAATCAGTTTGTTTAATTTGATCAAAATATATTGATCCACTTCGCGAAGCTCTTCTACAGGTACTGCATTGACTGCTGGGTCAAAGTCAAATAGGTTACCGTGCAGGAAGCGGAACGTGTTACGGATTTTACGATAGACCTCTGCTACTTGTTTTAAGATATCATCAGACACCGGGTGATCGGCTTGATAGTTAACAGAAGATACCCAAAGTCTAAGAATTTCAGCACCTAGTTGTTTAGCTACTTTGTCAGGTTCAATGGTATTTCCTAAGGATTTACTCATTTTACGTCCTTCTTTATCCAAAGTCATTCCATGGCTAACCACTCCTTTATAAGGTGCTTTTCCTGTGATAGCTACAGAAGTAGATAAAGATGAGTTGAACCATCCACGATACTGGTCAGAACCTTCAAGGTAAAGGTCTGCCGGACGAACAAGGTCATTTCTTTCTTCTAAAACAGCTTGGTGAGAAGAACCAGAATCAAACCATACATCCATGATGTCCTGCTCTTTTGTGAATTCTCCGTTCGGGCTGCCTGGATGTGTAAAGCCTTCTGGCAATAGTTCTTTCGCTTCTTTTTCAAACCAAATATTCGAGCCATGTTCTCTAAATAATTGAGAGACGTGCTGAATGGTTTCATCTGTGATGATTGGCTCACCATTTTCGGCATAAAAGACCGGAATTGGAACGCCCCATACACGCTGTCTTGAAATGCACCAGTCACCTCTGTCACGCACCATATTGAATAGGCGTGTCTCCCCCCATGCTGGCACCCATTTCGTTTCTTTAATATTGTCTAGTAGCGCTTCTCTAAAGTCTTTAATCGATGCAAACCACTGAGCAGTTGCACGATAAATCGTTGGTTTTTTCGTTCTCCAGTCATGCGGGTAAGAGTGCGTGATAAAGTCGAGCTTTTTCAGCGCGCCTTTTGCTTCAAGCTGTTCTGTGATGGCTTTATTGGCATCTTCGTAGAATAGTCCTTCAAAACCAGGCGCTTCTTCTGTCATGACACCTTTTTCGTCTACTGGACATAGTACGTCAAGACCGTACTTCATGCTGACAACAAAGTCATCTTCCCCGTGACCTGGTGCTGTATGAACACAGCCTGTACCTGCATCCGTTGTCACGTGGTCACCAAGCATCACAAGTGAATCTCTACCATAGATCGGATGCTCTGCAACGACGTTATCTAATTCTTTTCCTTTTAATGTTTTCACGACTTCATACTCTTCAAAGCCAAGCGTTTTTGCCACTTGTTCAACAAGCTCAGATGCGACAACATATCGCTCAGCACCTACTTGAAGAACGCTGTACTCTAGGTTTGGATGAACACAAATGCCAAGGTTTGCAGGAAGTGTCCAAGGTGTTGTTGTCCAGATGATGAATTGTTCGCCATTTTCAAGTACGCCTTTTCCATCTTTCACTTTAAATGAAACGTAAATGGATGGTGAACGTTTGTCTTTATATTCGATTTCCGCTTCAGCAAGAGCTGACTCACTTGAAGGAGACCAGTTAACAGGTTTTAGTCCTTTGTAAATATAGCCTCTCTTCGCCATTTCACCGAAGACAAGTATTTGCTGCGCTTCATACTCAGGCTTTAACGTGACATATGGATTATCCCAGTCTGCTCTGACGCCTAATCGCTTAAATTGATTGCGCTGACCTTCGATTTGCTTCCAAGCATACTCCTCGCATAGTTTGCGGAATTCAGCTGTCGACATTTCTTTACGTTTTACTTTTTTATTTTTAGTGAGCGCTGTTTCAATTGGTAAGCCGTGTGTATCCCAGCCCGGTACGTACGGTGCATGGAAGCCATTCATTGATTTAAAACGGACAATAAAATCTTTTAGGATTTTATTGAGTGCGTGCCCCATATGAATGTCACCATTCGCATATGGAGGTCCATCATGCAAAATAAAGGTCGGGCGTCCTTTTGTACGCTCTAAAACCATTTGATAGATGTCTTTTTCTGCCCACTCCTCTTGGATTTCAGGCTCTTTGTTCGGCAAGTTCCCTCTCATTGGGAATTCTGTTTTCGGCATTAATAAGGTGTCTTTGTAGTTCATACCCATTCCTCCATATGCAAATTCTGATTAAAAAACAATAAAAAAAGCCCTCTCATCCCATAAGGGACGAGAAGGCTTGTCTCGCGGTACCACCCTTTTAGACAAGCGCTATGACACAGCCGCTTATCCACTCTAAAATCGTAACGTGATCAGACGCCTTTTCTTACTGGTCATTTCAGAAAAGGAACTAAAGGGGTGATCTCATTGCAGCGTCTCGTAATGTCAGGCTTCCACCATCCCTGATTCGCTTTATTACGCATATGACAACTGCGAGTGTCCCTTTCAAACGTTTATCTCTTGTTAATTTATGATGGTATTATATGCAACTTGCACACATCATGTCAAGATGATGCGCTTATTCTTTTTCATCAAAGACAGCGTCAACTTCATATTCCAGTAAATGATCCCAATCGTCATTTTTTAGAAGATCAAGCTGAGCTTCGATGAGCATTTGGAATCGAGTTCTAAAGACTTTCGACTGCTTCTTGAGCTCTTCGATTTCCATCGCAATCTTTCGTGATTTAGATAGCGCTTCGTTGATAATACGATCTGCATTTTTCTCCGCTTCACGAATAATCAATTTCGCTTCTTTATCAGAATGACGTTTGACGTCTTCTGCTGCTTCCTGCGCCACAAGAATTGATTTGTTTAATGTTTCTTCAATTATTGCAAAATGACCTAGTCTTTCGTCAAGCTCGTTTACTTTTTCTTCGAGTTCATTCTTTTTGCGAAGCACGATTTCGTAATCTTTACGTACTTGGCTTAAAAACTCGTTTACTTCATCTTCGTCATATCCGCGAAAGCTTTTTGTGAACGTTTTATTATGAATATCATTAGGTGTTAATGGCAACCTCGCCACCTCCAGATTCAAGTTCGTTATGTCAGAAGCTCAAATGTTACTTTAAATTTATCTTTTTTGGTCTTCCCATCAATCGTTTTGAGGCTAAAGCGGCCAAATCCCCTGACAGAGAGCTGATCGCCTTCGCCGATTGTAAAGGAAGGGTCCTCAGTGACTTTCCAGTTAACTTTGACAAGCCCATTTTTGACCAAAAGCTGTGCCTTTTGCCGAGACTGACGGCTGATTGCAGCACATACCGCATCAAGCCGCAGTGAAGAAATTGTATCTTCTTTGATGTCAGTCTTGCTGATAACCGGCTTTAAATCTGCTTGCGTGATTTCCTCTAATGAAACGGAGGCTCTGCCGACATGCGTCAGCTGCGCTCGAACAAAATCGGCGACATCACTCGTACAAATAAACTGCACATCTTCCTCTGAAAATAACAAATCTCCAAATTTTTGACGCTTCAAGCCTGTCCCAATAAGTGAACCAAGGAGCTTCGGGTGTTCTAGCGAAATAAATTTTTTCGCATAGTTCACCTGAAAATAAGACAGCTCAGCATCCTGAGTAGCCGGTTGTAAATATTCAGGATAAATGAGCGCTCTTTTGCGCTCAGCTCCTTCATACCCGCCAAAAAACATGATCCCAAGCTCATCAGCATGCTGGATGATGGACTCGGTAATAAACTGCTCACGCGGATCAAGAAAGTCTGTTAATTTCATTCGATACTGGTCGAGTGCGATTTTTTTCCAACCTAACACTTGGTCGACAAATGGCTGTTCGTCTTTTCTAAAATGTTGATAAATATCGCTCATTTTGTTCCCCTCTTATGTAAAAGAGCCTGGCAGCGCCAAGCCCGGCAGCCTGTCTACATGAAGCGTGCAATCATATTGTAAAGACCAGTTAGTCCATATGTTGATGCAAAACGAATCACAAGCAATGCCACAATTGGCGAGATGTCAATCATGCCAATTGGCGGAATAATTTTACGAAATGGTTCTAAATATGGTTCGCAAATATTTGTCAAAAAACGCCCAATTGCTGTTTCTCTTGCAGATGGCACCCATGACATAAAGATGTAAATAATAATCGCGAATGAGTAAATCGTTAATACCGTTTCTAAAATACTAAAAATGAAATTTAGAATCACTATGATTTACCACCTCTGAGGTTCTTCCTCTGTCAAAAGTTCTGATATTGTGCCAGATACATCCACATTATCAGGTGTGCAGAGGAATATATTCGAGCCAATGCGCTGGATGTCTCCACCGATTGCATAAACAGTTCCGCTTAAGAAGTCGATGATTCGCTTTGCTTGATCGTGCTGAATGCGCTGCAAATTTACGACGACTGCACGTCTGTTTTTAATATGGTCTGCAATCTCCTGCGCTTCTGCATAAACACGCGGCTCACTTAACACCACTTTAGAGGATTTCTGCACGCTTTGCAAGCTGACGACATTTTGTTTTCCTGTCTGCGGACGCTCTTGAAATGCCGCTTTGTCCTTCGTTCCTTTTTCTTCCTGGACTGGTTCTCTTTCTTCATCAATATATTCGTACTCATACTCTTCATCGTCGAGAGTGAAAAAGCTTTTAAACTTATTTTTTATGCTCATGTCACGCACCTCCTGTTTCATTTCCAACAAGTGAAGAGCCAATCCGAACGAATGTCGCACCTTCTTCAATTGCGATTTCAAAATCATTTGACATGCCCATCGATAAATGCTGACAAGGTGCATTTACTTGGTTAAGATGTTTTACTTCTTCTTGAAGGTTTTTTAATGTTTTAAAGCAGTTTCGTATCACAGTGTGATCGTCTGTAAATGGAGCCATCGTCATCAGTCCAGCAATTTCAATCTTTTTGAAATCGGCGAGCTGCTTCACAAATGGAATCACGTCTTCACTTTGTAAGCCATGTTTTGACTCCTCCAGCGATGTGTTCACCTGTACAAAACAGCGAACCGTGTGATCCACTCTTTTTTCAATTTCATTCGCAAGAGAGATCCTGTCGAGCGAATGTAAGTAGTCAATGCTCTGAATGACAGATTTTACTTTTCGTGTTTGTAAACTGCCGATGAAGTGCCAGCTAATGCTTTCATCGGTTATGGCCGCTTGTTTTTCAAGTAACCCTTGGTCACGATTTTCTCCAAAATGCAAAATTCCTGCTTCTTTGGCTTCTTGTGCTCGCTCAATCGAGACATATTTTGTGACAGCGACGACTGATATATCGTCTGGGTTCCGGCCGGCTCTTTTACATGCTTCGTTTATTTGTTCATTTATTTGTCTGAGATTCTCTCGTACATTCAATTGCGCTTATGCCTCCTTAAACCCGACAAAAGACATCATACGTCCTGTTTTTCCTTGATCACGCCGGTGTGAGAAGAATAGCTGATCATTGCAGCTTGTGCACATCGAACTGACATGTATGTTTTCTTCTTTCATCCCTGCATGAAGCAATACGTTTTTGTTTAATGTTTTTAAGTCTAATTTATATTGTCCTTGTGATATCTCGGAATACACATCCTCTGTCAAAAAGGGAAGCTGTTTCACTTGATTCAAGACCACATCATCAACTATGTAGCAGCAGCTGCCAATGGATGGTCCAATGACGACTTGTATTTGATCGGTCTTAGCACCTTCTTGATTGACCCATAGATCTATCATTTTTGCACCAATTTGCTTGACGGTTCCTTTCCACCCGGCATGGGCTGTTCCGATGAGTCCATGTTGCGGAGCTAGAAAATAAAGCGGAACACAATCGGCGAAACAAAGAGCGAGCATGATGTTCGGTTCAGACGTATATAAGCCGTCTGTTCCAGGCAGTGCCTCATGATAATGAAGACTTCCTCTTCCTCTTTGCTCCTTGGTGACTTTCTTGATACGGTCCTCGTGTGTTTGGTCTGCAAACACCCAATCAGAGAGCGGCACAGCAGTAGCATCTGCTATGACTTGACGATTCAGTTGGACACTAGAAGCATCATCTCCTACATGGAGTCCAGTGTTCAATGATTGATATGGAGAAAGGCTGAAGCCGCCATTTTTTGTCGTAAATCCGGCCAATACCTCTTTACCAGAACATGTGATGTTCGTCCAATCATGAATCATCATTGCATAAGGTGATTTCTGCTGAAAGGGGTCATAATTGTGTGTCAAAGCTGCCCTCCCACCTTTCATTCATCTCTCTTTATATCGCTCCTATTTTACCACAAGACATGCGTAGACAGTTAGTGGGATTCATTAAATATTACACTCAAATGTGCCCTTTCTACAGGTTTTTTTGCAAATTGATATGAAAACGTAATCTTTTTACCCGAAAAAGACATTGTTTGCTGAGAATGGAGAGCTTATGTTAAGGATCATTAAATGATTCATTGAGGAGTTATACGAATTTTAAGAAGACAATCGGACAAGTATCACATCTTCGCCAATTTTTACTATATTTCGCCACGGGACAATCATTTCCTCTTCTTTCCCGAAAAATCCCATCATTTTACCTGTGCCGCCGATAATGATTGCTTTTATTTTACCGCTTGTGACATTAATATCAATGTCCCCAATGGTGCCTAGTTTTTTTCCGCTGGACACATCGACAACATCCTTGATTTGGAATTCAGAAATACTGATCATCTGTCCTTCCCCGCCTTTCGTTTTCTACTATAATATGTATGATGGAAAAGCAGGGACGCAGACCAATAGTTTCTTTTATCTAAAATTTACTTAAGTGAGGACGGCCATTTCTCCACATCACATCTACCGGACATTCAAAGAAGGAAGAAAGCAAGTCGCTTGTCATCATCTCTTTTGTTTCTCCTTGATCAAAAACAGTCCCATCTTTTAATAATAAGGTATGCTGAAAAACAGGCAAAATCTCTTCTGCATGATGGGTCGTGTAAAGCAAAGTAGGCGCATCAGGCTTTGAAGCAATGAATGAGATGGTCTCCAGCACCTGTTCTCTTGCTAAAAAATCAAGACCTGTCACAGGCTCATCTAAAATCAGGAGCTTGGGATCATTCATTAAAGCCCTCGCAATCAGGACTTTCTGCTTTTCTCCTTGTGAGAGTGTTTCATATGTCCGGTTTGCATATTTGAACGAACCAAATGCTTTTAATAGATCAATGGCTTTCTCTCTTATCTCATCTGTCGGGGTTTCATAAAGCCCGATGGAGGCAAATGCCCCGCTGAGAACAATTTCAAATGCATTGTCGTCTCTGTGCAGTTTCTTTTCAAGTCCCGCAGAAATGAGGCCAATTTTCTTCCTGAGCTTTTCGCCAAGAGCCTCTTTGCCAAAGATATGTCCCAGCACGGTCATCTCACCTGATGAAGGGAAATAATATGAGCAGAGCATATTTAATAAAGCGGTTTTCCCCGCACCATTTAAACCGTAAAGCACCCAGTGCTCCTCTTTGTTCACATGCCAGTCAACAGACTGAAGCAGCCATTTTCCATTTCGTTTTAATGAAACATTCTTCAATTCAAGTGACACCATCATTTCCCCCTGAGTAAAAATTCTGAATAAACAAACAATGAATGTTTACAGCATATCGCAATTGCTCTTTCTGGTAAACCTCACATAAAAAAAGCTGCTCCTTTTACGGAACAGCTTTTCTTCATAGCTACGAAATTTCAATTCGTACGCCTTCTTTTATATCAGGAAACGTGTGCGGGGATGCAAAGACAGCTCCCGGTAATACATCATCAAACGGCTCTTGGAAGTAGATCGAAATATGGCCGAGTTCTTTAAAGTTGTCATTTGCTTTATTGCCAAGGGCTGTGATCGTGTACGTTTGATCGCCCACTTGAATGGTACCGCCCAGTTTCAACGGCTCTTCTTCTAAATGTTCGAACTCATGAATGACGGACATATCTCTTAATTCCTGCGGCGCTGCGGGTCCAAATAAAACAATCAGCTTATCTTCTTTAAATTGCGGGACTAAGATCCCGATTTCTTTTACAACAGATTGTGTGACCATGTATCTCGATTCCTCCTTTAATACGTTTAATACATACCGAAGCTGGCAGCGTATGCGATCACAACAGATAGAACCCCTGTAATGAGACGGCTATACAAAACAGCTGGTACTCCATATTGTACCGTTTCCGGCTTCGCTTCACCAAGTGATAGCCCAACTGGAATGAAATCACACCCTACTTGACCGTTGATGGCAAATAGTGCAGGAAGTGCAAATTGAGGCGGAATATTTCCTAGTGCAATTTGACTACCAATCAGAACACCGATCACTTGTGCAATGACTGCACCAGGTCCTAAGACAGGTGATAGGAATGGCAATGTACAGACCACAACGAGCAGTAAGAGTCCCCAAATAGATCCTGCCAGTGGTGATAGAAAATGGGCAATCAAGTCACCAATTTTTGTATAATTGATAATTCCAATTAACATACTGACAAATGCCATGAATGGAATAATGTTTTTCAAAAGCATATCAACGGAATCACGACCAGCCTGATAGAACGTACCGGTGACTTTCCCAATTCCTCTTGAGAACCTCATCAGGAAATTACCTTTTTCCTGACGCTCGAGATTTTCCTCTTTCAGTTTTGAATAGGTTTCTTTGAAATTCTCCTTGTCAATCGGCTCACTGTTTTCCTGACCTTCTACTTTTGCCTCACCACCCGATGCTTCCGCAAAGGAAATATCTTTTTCTGTAACGCCTGATACGAAGATATCCTCTGTAATATGTTTTGCAAGCGGTCCAGAAGGAGAGGATGCCAAAACGTCTACAGTTGGAATGCGCTTCATTGGATAAAGTCCGATTCGCGCGGTTCCTCCGCAATCAATGACAACACACATCATTTCATCTTCTGGTATCGAGTTTTTAAAGCCATCACATGCTTCTGTCCCTGTCATTTCTGCAATTTTACGTGCAACTGGGTGAATGCCTCCCCCTGTAATGGAAACAACCTTTCTTTTTTTACCGGTTGGTTCAAGCTCCAAGCCTTGTCCCCATCCGCCAGCACCTTTTGCAACAAATACTTTGTGGTTTGTCATGTCTAACCCTCCCCTATTGTGAATTCGCTTTCATTTTTCCTGCTAAGTACTTTGTAATCCATTCAGTAATAATACCGCGAAGTAAAATGACGACGATCCCGACTAAGAAGTACCGAACAGCAAGCTCTGACATTGAGTATCCTGCTTCTTTAATACCGTTCGCAATCCCTAAGTAGACAAACAGTTCTCCTGCGTTGGCATACGGAAACAGTGATGTCACCGGATGAACAAATGAAACAGCTGAATCATAGAATGCTGGTTTTTGTTTTTCGGGTAAGAAGCGGCCAAACGTATAAGCCATTGGGTTTGTCAAAATAAGAACGGATAAGATCGGCATTAACGTGTAGCGCAAAATGGTATATTTCGCAGCAAACTGAATCGCTCTATTCACTCGCTCTTCTCCAATAAACTTCATGACAGCATAAGTGAAAGTAAGTAACACAACAAGCGTTGGAACGATACCTGTAACAAGACCCATGAATTGCTTTCCGCCGGCTTCAAACATTCCGATAAAGTGCTCTCCAAACCATTGAATCCATTCCATGTTTCATCTCCCCTTTCTTTAGTTCACATTTGTTATATTTTTTTTCGAAATCGAGACAAGTGCCTGTTCAGCCGCCATGGAAAGTGCGTGCATGACAGCTGGCCCCTTTTTGCGTTTTTTCAACGTCTGCTTCATCATATGGTGTTCGTCTAACACAGCCCCTACATGCTTTCCTTCATATGAAGGGACTTCTTTAAATTTAGATAAGATCGACACACCGCCAAGCACATGGCATTTTTGTATGATATACGATTCATCTACAATGATGAGCGCAATGGCTCCAGGGCCAACTTTGCGCCGCTCCATTCCTGAAAATAAGTGGTAGCCTTGCTTCCCTCTGTAATCATCAATAAGTGAATCCATGCTCTTGCGGTAGTACTTGATTTGAATAAAAGATAACCCGTACTGCACAATGAGAATGATACAAAGTACGATCGCTAATTTTTCCACAGCTTCACGTCCTTATGATTGAAATAAATGATCTTGTAATGAACGCAGCTTCCAGACCGTTGTGTTTGAATCAAGCTCTACATCATCATGAGTCAGGAATTGTCCTAGTTTGATGTCTTTTTTCGCTACGACTTTTCCGCTGATTAAACCAATTGGAATGTGGCCGTTCGTTTTCATGTCTTGATGTGTTTCAAGAACACCTCTTACGGAGTATCCGCCAATCCCGTCAAGTGATTCTCCAGCTTTAATATCTCTTTTTGCCACAGCGACTGTTTCTGATACTGGTACACCAATTGGGTGGATGGATGAATCATGCTGTAAAACTGCTTTTGCGATGGTAACAGGTGTTTCAAGACTCGCTAAGTGGAAAGGACGGTAAAGTGTGTAGTGTGGGCCTTTTCCAACTTTTAAGTAGCGCAGCTCTTCATCTACTGGCTCAAGGTCACTCTTCACGATGACAAATACACCTGGTGCAAGTCCATTTACATATTCAACGACTCCGAAGTTATCGAGCACGCCGCCTTGCTGTTTTTGATTCAATTTATCTGCTACATTTTCTAAATTGGCTTCGACTCCGTGCATACCGACTTTATCTGGCAGAAGCCCTGTCGCGTTACTTAATAAGTTCATTTCCGCCATTGTTTTTGTTCCGTCCTGGAATGCAGCCAGCATATGTGCACTCATATGTTTACTATCTGCTTCTGCTTTACACGTATCTGGATTTGCTTCTGGGAAGAATGGGTTGTTCTTTCCTTTCCCTGCAACGAGTACCTCAAGACCCATTGTTTTCGCAAATTCATATAATTCTAGTGTTGCTGCTGGTTCGTCTCCAGCTGATCCTGAGTAAACAAGTCCTGCATTTGTGAATAACTTATGCATGACCAACCCGATGGTAATATCAACTTCTACATTTAAAAGAACGAGATGTTTTTTCGAATTAAGCGCTTCCAAAGAAATGTTTGCTCCGACTTCTGGGACACCTGTTGCATCTACGACAACTTCTACGGAATCTGATTGAATCACTTCTCTGTAATCATTTGTGACAACCATTTGATGCGGCTTTGCATGCTGCTTGTAAAAATTCGCTGCCTTCTCTGCTGCACTAAGGTGAATATCACAAACACCAGCAACAATCATGCCTGGAATTTTAGAAATTTGCGAAATGAGTCCAAAGCCCATTTGGCCTGCTCCAATAATCCCTACTTTGATTGGATCTCCACTGCGTTCTCGAGCTAACAATTGTTGATAGATAGACATTTAAATCATCCTTTCAGGTTTTCTTGCTTCTCAATAGATTGCTAGAAATATAATCTGAAACTTTTAACAAATGTTATAAAAATTAACAAAAATCTGCTTCTTGTAACATTTGTTATTTTGTTTATCATTTGTTATGAACTTAGTTTATATGATGTGTCAACTTTGTGTCAAGCTAAAATCGATAAAATTTTCAATCTTTTTGAGTCTAAAGACTCAAAAAAACTACCTAATGATATTAGGTAGTTACTTTAATAAGGCATCTCCAGTTCGTTCATCGGTAATTAATACATGAATTAATCCACCTGCTAATGCCGCCCGAATTGCTTCAATTTTCTCTTCGCCACCAGCGACACCTATGACAAGCGGAATTTCTTTTAGCTTTTGGGGGCTTATGCCCATCACCCGGTCGTTCCATGGGTGGGGATATACTTCCCCTTGATGATCAATAAAGTTATAGCAAATGTCACCTGCTACATCCTTTGCTTGAAGGATGTCCTCTTCGCCGCTTGTCATATAGGATTTCACCATCGTTGAATGCTGCGGAACACCACCAATTCCGACAACCGCGATATTTGATGATTCTCCTAGTTCAATCACTTTTTTGATCGACGGCTGCCGGATCAGTACATCTTTCGCTTCTTTCGTATCAAGCATGACGGGTACATGTAAAAACTCACATTTAGATTTGAGTGCCTCTGTGCATCTCGCAATAATATAGTTGGCGTGGATATCGACATCTTCATTTCCCACACCTCCGACAAGCGGAACAAATGTCACGGATGGATAATGCTGAACAGACGTAAGCGCTTTCGCCATTTCATGCAGCGTTGTCCCTGAGGAAAACCCAATAACTTGTCCATCCTTCATCACTTTTAATAAAAAGCTTGCCGCCGCGGCACCGATTCGGCTTTTGGTTGTGTCTTTGCTGAGTGTTTCCACACAGACGACCTCTCGCAGCCCATATTTGCGTTCTATTTTTCTTTCTAACGATCCATACTGTTGGTTGACTTCATCATGAATAATGATTTCCACGATTCCTGCTTCACGTGCTTTTGCCAAATATTTCGATATGAGCGAACGACTAACCCCAACCGCTTCTGCGATGTTAGATTGAGTGGCGCCTTCTTCATAATACATATGCGCAACTTTAATGAGCAGCCTTCTTTCATCATGGAATGTCATAATAACCCTTCTTTCCGCTTAAGTGTTCCCTAACAAATGCTATCTAAAATAACATTTGTTAAAAACAGATTAAATGAAAAAAATAACAGAGTCAATACTAGAGGCGTGTTCTCTCACAAGAATGAAAAAAGCCGCACATGAAGCGGCGGCTTTAAAAGATGTTTTTATTCATTTGTTTAATGGCTGCTTTTTCAAGCCTAGAGACTTGTGCTTGAGAAATCCCGATCTCTTCGGCAACTTCCATTTGCGTTTTGCCCTGGAAGAAGCGTTTGCGAAGAATCATTTTTTCCCTGTCGTTCAACCTACGCATGCCCTCTTTTAAGGCCAATTCTTCCACCCATTGTGTGTCTTTGTTCCGTTCATCACTAATTTGATCCATCACATAAATCGGATCTCCTCCGTCATTATAGATCGGTTCAAACAAAGATACAGGATCTTGAATCGCATCTAGGGCAAAGACAATTTCCTCATGAGGCACTTCCAGCACTTTGGCAATGTCTTCTGCTGTTGGCTCCTTGCTTGTCTCACTAATCAGCCTCTCACGGACCTGAAGTGCCTTATAGGCAATATCTCTTAGCGAGCGAGACACCCGAATCGGGTTGTTATCACGCAAGTATCGACGGATTTCTCCTATGATCATAGGAACCGCATAAGTTGAAAATCTGACATTGTGGCTTAAATCAAAATTATCAATTGATTTCATTAATCCGATACAGCCTACTTGGAAGAGATCGTCGACATATTCGCCTCTGTTGTTAAAACGCTGAATCACACTTAAAACCAACCGTAAATTGCCATTGACTAGCTTTTCTCTTGCTGTATCGTCACCCTCATCTTGCAGCTGTCTGAACAATTTTCTCATCTCGTCGTTTTTCAGAACAGGCAACTTGGAGGTGTCGACTCCGCAGATTTCCACTTTATTTCTGGACACTTTTTTCCCTCCCTACAGGAGCTGTTGTACAAAGTTCAGTATCTCCTTGGGATGGAAAAATATGCACGAGCGATGACGAGAATTATGAGAAAAAAGGTTGTTTCCTTTGACAGTGCAGGAACAGAGCTTTTTTAAAAAAATTTTTAGACCATTTTATTAAATTCTTTTTGTAATCGTTTAATAATTCTTTTTTCAAGCCTCGAAATATAAGACTGTGAAATCCCAAGCATGTCAGCGACATCTTTTTGGGTTTTTTCCTCACCGCCAACTAAGCCAAATCTTAGTTCCATGATCTGCTTTTCGCGGTCATTTAATTGCTCGAGCGCTTTTTTCAGCAATTTTTTATCTACATTTGCTTCGATATCCCGCGTGATAATATCATCATCTGTTCCAAGTACGTCTGATAAAAGCAGTTCATTTCCGTCCCAATCAATGTTGAGCGGCTCATCAAACGAAACTTCTGACCGGATTTTATTATTTCGACGCAAGTACATCAAAATCTCATTTTCAATACATCTCGAAGCATATGTTGCAAGCTTGATCTTTTTTTCTGGGTTAAATGTATTGACTGCTTTGATCAGACCAATGGTTCCGATACTGATTAAATCCTCAATATTAATACCTGTGTTTTCAAATTTTCTTGCGATGTAAACGACTAAACGCAAATTTCTTTCGATTAGAATCGCTCTTGCGGTTTGATCACCCTTTGGTAATTTGACAAGCAGCTCCTGCTCTTCATCCTTTGATAATGGAGGCGGTAGCGCTTCACTTCCACCAATATAATAAATTTCATCACTCTTTAGACCTAGCTTCATGAGGAGTTTATACCAGTAGTAAGTGAGTTTAAATTTTAATTTTTTCATCTTCTTCTCCCTTCTAAATGTCAAGTTGACCTCGTAAGATAAAAGACATCACCAAAAAACTACGACACCCCCTGGATGATTTTCCCGTCTAACATATCTGGATGAATGATGGATTGAAATTCCTGATCTGCCGATAAACCGCTCAGACTCAACCCTACAAAACACTTAGCTGGCTGAATCATGTGCGTCTTTGAATAAATGAAGACTGTATCTGGTTTTAGGCATAGTAGAAAGCCGTGATCATGACCGACCGCTCGATATGGAACAAGTCTTAATCGATCAAGAAGAGGAAATTGATCATCGATCTTTTGCATGACTTCAACAGGATGAGACTGTTTCATGAGCTCTATAAATGGCTCTCCGCAAATGGCCGTTAGCTGGTCGGCCTGGACGATCATGACAGGTGTTTTTGTCATAGGATCATACAGCTGGTTACCAGAATCGACGAGTCCCTTTAAACGGATGGTCTCTCCATGAATGTGTATTTCCACAAGCACTTGTTCATCATACTGTCTTTTTTTCGTACCCACCTCGCCTAATCTTTTCTTTGAAAACAGCCAAATCGCAGGAAACCCAGTTAAAACAAAAAGCCAACTAATCGGATCACCAAAGCCATCATTTTGTGAAATCAGCAGGCCATCTTGAATCACTGTATTGGTTTGCAAAAATGAATGAACCCCGATCATACCTCCTCCCATCAAAAATGTTACAAAGTAAAAAGCAAACAGATTTTGAAAAAAGGAACGAAATCTTTGAAAACCAAAGGTTGCAAGAACGATGAAAACAGAAAAAAGTAGTTTGCCTAAAGGGTGTGACACAACCATTGCAAATGGTGTAAAGAGCAAGAGAACAATGCTCGATCCAATGAGAGCTCCTAACATATATCGCCTTTTTTTTACTTGTCGTTTGAGAATAAATGCAGTGAGTAAGAGAAGCAATAGATCAAAACAAAAGTTTAACAGCCAAATCACATCTAAATAAATGACCACCTTCTGCTCCTTTCATCTGAAACAAAGAATCAAAAGCAGTACTTGCACTTGTTTGTACCAGTATAAAACAGTCATGAGATGGAAGTCTGTCAATTCTTGTTGGGGATGATAGAGAACTTTTGGTGGATTGTTATTGTTTTTGTCGAGGAATGAGAGAGAGTATTCTTCTGGACAAGCCTTCAAACAATTGTTGAAAGAAAAAAGACACGCTCCTAGAAGTCGTGTCTTTTGTTTAAGTTACTTTTCATTGATGTTTAATGTGCCTGAAGCTTTTTGTCTTGTGATATTTCCATAATCATCTCGCACAATCACCTCAATGACCGCACCTTTTGCTTTAGCGGTAGAAGTAGCAGTCCAGTAACCTTCATACGTTCCGCTCGATACTTCGCGAAGCGGCAGCTCTGTAGTATTTTGAAGCTTTGATCTCGCGTTTGTCAGCGGCATGTGAATGACAAATGTTGCGTCTAGCTTTTCTCTGCTGTGAAATGAAATTTTAACAGACTCCCCTGATGCCAGATAGACATTTTCTGCTGGAGTCAGCTTAGAAATCTCAGGTGCCTCGTATTGGACATCGATATTGATTTTTTTAGTCGTTTTGTTTCCTGCTGCATCTTTCGCTGTGACTTTGATCGTATTTTTCCCGTTCTCAAGCAGTATTCTTGCGGAATATTTCCCACCTTTTATGGTTGCCTTTTTTCCATTTACAGTGACTTGATCAAGATGATCATCTGTGACCTTTCCTTCTACAGTGAGCGATTCTTTATTCGTCTTTTCCCCTTTTTTCGGTGTATCGATGGTGAGCACCGGAGCTGTTTGATCAATGATCACCTTTACTGGTTTGGATCGTTTTGTTGCACCTTTATCCGTAACAGTTGCAGCCGTGAATACATGCTCTCCACTTGAAACTGTGACCTTTTCTTTGAAGGCGCCTGACTGATCTGTTTTCACTTTGGCAATCTCTTCATCGTTTTGATAGATCGCTACATCGAGCCCAGAAGAGGCTTTTCCTTCGATCTCCAGTTCATCTTTGTTCGTAATAACTCCTGTCTTTGGAGATGTAATCTCTGGCACATCTGCTTCATAGTCAACAAGCGCACGAATCATATAATTTCCCTCTTCTTTTGGAGAAGGAGAAAATGCACCGCTTGTCAGCTGCCAGCTTCTTTCAGCATTTGGTCCATCTTCATCTGTTGCAAGCCCTGGAGATTCCGTATTTTTTTTCGTTTGAATATAGACAAGATAGAAATCTCCATCCACCGTAATGGCTTGATCTTCTAAATCTACTTTTGTCCATTCCCCATTACGCAGCGCTTTCGCTTTTAGAGGTCCTGCCATTTTCTTCCCTGGAGCTCCGTTCTTCCCAGAAGCGTCATACACTTCAACTGCAAATTCATTCCCTCCAGGAGCTGGCCACTCTGATGACCAGAAACGGAAAAGCCCTCCTGTGAGTTGCGCTTGTTTCTTCCCCTTTTCTAATGAAAATTTCACAGCCCAGCCATTGCCAGGATCATAGAAGGCTCTCGCATTTTCAGCTGTTCCATCATCATAGCCAATTTCCCCAGCAAAGCCGATGAATGGCTCTAGCTGAATGGCTTTTTCCACCGGCTTTTCTGTCACATCTGCTGTAAAAGAATATCCTTTAAACCCTTTGGCAAATACTTTGACGGTATAGACACCGCTCAATGCCTTTAGAGAAAATTCGCCAGATTCATTTGTTTTCACCGGCTTAATTTTCGCATCTTCTACAAGATAAACCGTGGCATCCTTTATTTTTTCACCCGTTGTTTCGTTGGCAATTGTGCCAGATATCGTTCGTTTCTTTAGTGGCTGTAAGGCGAAATTCGCCTCTGCCGTTTCATTTGAAGAAATATGGACGGTTTGTGTGCGTGATTCAAATCCGTAAGCTTCCGCTTTTACTGTGAATTCTCCTGCACTGTGAGGAAGCTGATATCTCCCTGTCGCTTCATCTGTGTACGTTGACTTGCCGCTTTCAAGAACACTAATTTCCGCTTTCATAGGAAGAGCTTTGATGGACGAAGCAGCTAGATTTTTTTCCTTTTTCATTTCTTTTATGTTCGCAGGCTTCTTAAGTGGGTGTACAGCCTTATCTTTTTGAGGCAAGACTTGATCTGTTATTTTCATATCATCTAAATGAACATCTTCGTTTGTCACCTGTCCTTCAATCATGCCAATTCCATCTGTTAATACCGTAATCGCCTCTCTTGCATCAACTAAACCTGCCCCATAGCCATTGTTTGGGGATTCCGGGAATTGCTGATCAGTTAACGGCTTCGCTGTATTAATCAGAATTTGTTCAATTTCTTCAACAGAAAGATCTGACTGTACTTGGCGAAGAAGAGCCACAACAGCTGAAACATGCGGACCAGCCATCGACGTCCCATTCCAGCCATCCTCATACCCTTTCCCAGGAATGGATGAACGAATGTTTACCCCTGGGGCCGCAATGTCTGGTTTCATGACACCATATGGAGACGGACCTTGCAGCGAGAAAGACCCCAATTTGTTATCTTGATCCGTAGCACCCGTTGCAAAGACCTCTTGATAGTTCGCAGGATTCGCAATGGATCCTTCACCACCAGGGTTGAATAAATCGGTATTGCCAGCTGAAAACTCTGGAAAGATGTCCGCCGCTCTCCAAGCATTGACGACATCTTTATACCAATCATCAAGGCCAGGCCCACCTCCCCAAGAATTATTGACGACATCTGGTGCCTGTTCTGGATGTGGGTTGCCGGCCTCATCTTTTGGTGCTAAAATCCACTCACCTGCGTCAAGCAGATCAGCATCTGTACCACCATCTTCTGAGAAAGCTTTCACCGCAATCCATTTTGCGCCCGGTGCGACTCCGATTTGATTCTTTCCATCTGGCTCAGAGCCAACCATCGTTCCCGTTACATGTGTACCATGCTCTAAATCATCATATGGCGCTTCAGATCCTGTCGTAGCATCGTACCAATTGAATTCATGAGTTGGTTTATTCGGATGTGCTGGATCAAATCCGCGGTATTTTTCCTTTAAAGCAGGATGATCCCATTCCACTCCTGTATCAATACTTGCCACAACTGTACCAGTACCGTCATAACCTAAAGCCCACGCTTCTGGAGCATGAACTTGAGAAATGTTCCACTCGACTCCATCTACTGCTTTCATTTGTTTTTTCTGCTTCGTCTTCAAATCAACCGGCCGGTGAATTTGACGGGTTTCATTTGGCAGCACTTGATCTACTTCTGGGAAGGCAGCCACCTTTTCCATGACTTCTTTCGTTCCCGTCACCGCTAAACCATTCACAATATAGTACGAATGAATCTCCTTCACTTGCTTTTTCTTTTGTTCCTTTTGTAAATACGTAAGGAGCGCTTCCTGCGTCTTTTCAGACGTTGCTCTTAATTCGGATACGACAGCTGATCTTTTTGTGTATTGCGTTTTAGCCGCTGTTAATTTCTGTTTTTCGGCTTTGGACACCGCTTCCTTCGCCACTTTTTGCGTATTTGTTTGCTCTTTCATTTTGATTAAAAAAGTCACCTGATCATCCTGTTGAAACTGCTTCATTAATCTAGATGAGATCTTTGCTTTTGTTGTCTTAGAGGAGACAGCTTCCTCCTGATATGAGGTAGAAGTCGATGTTGCTTGAACCGTCCCAAAGCTTGTCATCGTTAAAGTACCAATCACCAAAAGACTCATCAAACGATAGCCGGCGGTCTTGCGAAACTTCAATTTCAATCAAATCCCTCCTCCTCAAGTGGCCAAACAGAGTATAGGTCTCACTCCTTTCCTTCTGTTGTTCATGACAAGATTCATGGTGTTCTATTTAATGTAGTCAAATAAAGTTCATCATTTTGTCGTTTTTTGTAGGAGGGAGTAAAAATGATTCTTTTTTCTTAAACACCATAAGTCAAATTACATATGGAAATTGAAAGACCTCTCACGTATTTAAGACTTTTTGATTAGAAACCCTTATAAGTTGAGACATAAAAAAACCCCTTCCATTGGAAGGGGTTAAGCTATACTCGATTAGCGTTTATTGCGGTTGCGTAAGAACGTTGGAATGTCTAGCGTATCATCACTTGATTGTGTATTTTGTCTTGGCTGAGATGATGGCTGTTGATGTTCCTCGCGTTTTACTTCACGTTTTTGAGGAATGGATTGATTTTGCTTTAATCCTTGTCCTAATGGGTTTCTTTGTGATTTTGTCACTTCTGGTTCTTGCTCAATGAATCCAGTAGCGATCACAGTCACCACAATTTCATCCTTCAAGTTATCATTGATGACAGACCCGAAAATCATGTTTACATCTTCGTCAGAAGCAGAAGCCACAATATCCGCCGCTTCTTGCACTTCATAAAGACTTAGGTTCGTACCACCCGTAATGTTCATGATGACGCCTTGAGCACCATCAATCGCTGTTTCTAGAAGTGGCGAGGAAATGGCTTTCTTCGCGGCTTCCGCAGCACGATTTTCACCTGTTGCGACGCCAATACCCATTAGAGCCGAACCTTTATTGGACATGATGGTTTTCACGTCAGCAAAGTCAAGGTTAATCAGACCTGGTGTTGCAATTAAATCGGAAATCCCTTGAACACCTTGTCTAAGCACGTTATCTGCCGCGCGGAATGCTTCCAGCATTGGCGTGTTTTTATCAACAATTTCAAGCAAGCGATCGTTTGGAATCACAATTAATGTGTCAACTGCTTCTTTCATAGAAGCAATTCCTTCTACTGCTTGAAGCTGACGCTTTCTTCCTTCAAATGTGAAAGGACGAGTCACAACTCCAACTGTCAATGCACCAGAATCTTTTGCGATTTTTGCAATGACAGGTGCAGCACCCGTACCAGTTCCACCGCCCATACCAGCTGTAACGAAGACCATGTCTGCGCCTTTTAATACTTCTTCAATCTGCTCTTTGCTTTCCTCAGCAGCTTTTTTACCGACTTCAGGATTCGCACCTGCTCCAAGCCCTCTTGTCAGCTTAGCACCGATTTGCATTTTAGTTTCTGCTTTTGATAGATTTAACGCTTGTGCATCAGTATTGACTGCAATAAAATCGACACCTTGTACGTCATTTTCAATCATTCGGTTGACAGCGTTATTCCCGCCGCCACCTACTCCGATTACTTTAATTGATGCTAGGCCGTCTATATTTGTTTCAAACTCCAACATGCTGAATCCTCCTAATCCGTCGAAAATCTAATTCTATTCCCAGAACATATTAAATAGTTTTTTCATTTTGCCCGGTTTTTTATTTGTCTCTTGTTGTGCTTTTTGTTTTACTTTCGGTCTTGGCTGCGCTTCTTTCACTTGTGGTGCAGAAGAAACCGGCTCCATGGATGCGCCTACTTCATGAAACGCCTCATCTGGCATTTGGAATCCAACCTGTCTGCCCTGAATCTTTGCATTGCGATAAGCAAAGTGGATCAGACCCACTCCTGTCATATATTGAGGCTCTCTCACCCCAATATAATTCGGACTTGCAATCCTAACATTGTTTTGCAAGACCGTTTGTGCAAGAGAAAGGATACCTGGAATAGCTGCTTGTCCACCTGTTAGAACGAATCCACCAGGCAAATCATGCACATCCATATTTCTTAATTCCTCCGCCACAAAGAGCAAGATTTCTTCCAGCCGCGCTTCAATAATGTTGGCTGCATCAAGCTGTGTATACGTTTGTTTTTGATCGGTACCGATTACAGAAACTTCAAATGTCTCCTCCGTCGATGCCTCATCATAAAACGCATGCCCAAATTGTTTTTTGATTCGTTCAGCTTCTTCAGTGGAAGTTCTAAGTCCTATAGACAAATCTTTTGTTATGTTCTCTCCGCCCAAAGGGATACTGTGAGTAGAATAGAGATGCCCGTTTTCAAATACGGAAATCGTTGTAGATCCGCCGCCAATATCGACAAGAGCTACCCCAAGATTTTTTTCATCTTTCGATAATGCTGCCGAGCCCGATGCGAGTGGCTGCAAGCATATATCCATTATTTCAATTCCAGCTCTTTCTACACATCGGAGCCAGTTATGTAGAATCGTTTTAGAACCTGTAATTAACGATCCTTCCACCTCTAGCCGAACACCAAGCATTTTTTTCGGATCTGTGATCTCATCTCTTCCGTCGACGATAAATTGTCTCGGAATCACGTCTACGACGAGATGTTCTTGAGGAATAGATACTACTTGTGCAGCATCTAAGACACGTCTCACATCTTCAGCATGTATTTCTTTGTTTTCACTAGATACTGCGACTACGCCGCTCGTATTCTGAATATGAATATGGTTTCCGTTAATTCCGACAATCGCCTTTTGTAAAGGAAAACCTACCATTCTCTCAGCCTGTTCAAATGCTTGTCTAATAGAATGAACTGTCTCATCTATATCAACAATCGATCCTTTTTTTAACCCCTCTGAAGGGACATTTCCAACACCTATAATGTTAAGCGAATC
>ENA-ORXC01000231-ORXC01000231.1-marine-metagenome-genome-assembly--contig:-NODE-231-length-47899-cov-12.575656_pt1 | contig 47899 bp, 46 predicted proteins | sample MGYA00237865_ERZ511478 | MGnify/ENA metagenome assembly ERZ511478
AATGGGGTAATCATTATCGTTTCGTTAAAAAACATCCAAATATAGACGTTCTTATCTTATCTCTTGAATGGAAAGAACTATCATTTATGCATATGCATCAGACATTAGTTGAATATAATGCACTAGATGAGCGTTTTCCAAATGAATATAATGAACTAAAAAAAGCTTTCCGGGTAATGCTTTTTAGAATTATTGAATGTTTAAATAATGAACAGCCTGTTACAGAACTTTACAAACTGCCTGGCGGATCAGAGGAAAGAATAAAAATTCATCAACAATTTGAAACACTACGTCCTCGAGGATTTGATTATCTTGCAAGTTCTTTCGAACAAATATATCACTTGTAGTCTTTATAAAGCCAGGATTAAAATTAAAAACAAATGATGTGACAGAAAGAAATTACTTTCAAACAGTAGGTTTTTCTGTATTTAAAATGTGTAGAACATAAAATTTTAGTTACCATAATGAATTTTACAGACATGGAAGGCTTATTCGATGATTAACTGAAGAGGCTTTTGATGTGAGGAAAATGTATATAGGAATGAATTAAAGTAAGGTTGTATTAACTAGTAAATAAACACTATTCGTTAACTCACTTCAAGTGAATTGTCCAATCAATAAAGTGGACTATATCTAGAGTCTTGTTAGTTAAAAGAAAAACTCCCTACCGTTTAAGGGAGTTTTTTCAGTTTAGAGTGTATACGGTATATAAAGTTAGTTTTAGAATCCCACTCAAAAGAACTCTTGGAGAAGTAGCCGTCCAATAAGGATTGTTTTTCCAGAATATGTACGTTTTGATACATCGTTATCAATAGAATTTCAATGTTCCTTCAGTAGGTGAAATTGGAAGTAATCAATAAAACACGTACCTTTTATATATGCGTTATGACCTGTGAAAAATAGCATGAAAGGTATAACTACAAAAAAGTCTTTACCTCTTTCAATCAAATTTTTTTAGATATTTAATACTTAGAATATGGTTAATATTAAAATACATATGCTCAAATTTTCTTTGTTTATCTAAGGGTGGTTTGCCAGGTGCAACTGACAGGAATCTACCTAAATGTAACCCCTTGTTACCAATTAATTGCTCTTCTATGTCATATATAGATTGTTTATCTTTAATTGTGTAATTTCTCCCGTCTATTATTTTAATTTCAATGGAAAGTATATCTTTTGTTTTGTCTCCCACTTTTTATCTCTCCTTTAACCTAGAGAACATCATATTTTATAATCATTAATCCTAATTAACGGTAAGGTCGGGCATAAAAATCTATTTTTACTAATGAACTATTTAAGTGTTTAACAATTTTACTATTCATCGTAAAGCTATAGCCCAAACTTTTAAAAAGGTGATCGGAATAACTACATTTATTTAGAGTGCGTGATAGCAATTTTGGCTATCACGTTTTTAACTAACCTCTTTTAGTTAATATAGATATCCTTGGTGTAAACGTATTTAAGATCATCTTGTAATGGGGCCCTTTGTTGAATGTATATATGAGGTTTCGAAAAACATAGTAAATTAAACTTCTATCTATCGTGATTGAAAAAATTACTGATTGGAGTTTAGTAGTTTTTTTATTGTATAAGTTATATCAATGGATTTTAGTTTTGAAAATTTTTATTTTATCACTTATCACTGTTAGTGGATAAGCATACAAGCGAATCAGCCGTAGTTTCATAGCTTATATTAACGATATAAAAGGAAGTGCATCAATTGAATAATAGAAAGTCTAAAAAAAAAACAAATATGGTTTCTTGGACTAATCAAATATTAAAAATTAGACCCAATCAACAATACCAAAATAACCTTCAAGTTAATGTTTATGGTATCTTTACCGCAGGCTCTAAGCCTAGTGATTTCAATGGAAGGCAAAAAAGATTTAATCGAGACATCAATTTGGCAAATCAGATATGGAATGGCGGAGGAATGTGTAATATAAATTTTATTCCACAACCTGTATTTGAAATGAAAACAATAATAGACGCGACCAATTTAGGTTTTCAAGCAGCAATGGAAGGTCCTGTTAAAGGTTTAATTAAGAAAATTAAACATAAGATTGGCAATCCAATTGGGATATACGTTGTTTATACGAGTGGGAATGATTTTGCATTTTCTTCGGATAGTACTTGCCCTATAGGTGCAGGAGGAGTCATAATTGAGGATTTTAGAATTAGAGATGGTATACCTAAATTTAAGCTCTTTGGCTCTATTGCATTGAGCAACAGAGCTTTAAATGCACCTTTTACATTTGCACATGAAGCAGGACATGTTCTATTGACTGAACTTGATAAACAACCTTTTAATAATATATTTAGATTTAATGCTATAGACCCTACGGGTCCTTTTATTAACCCTGTAACGGGGAAGAGTGATATAGCTCACAGTAATCTTGTAGGTAATCTCATGGCCCCTGTACTTCCTAACATTACCCCAACTATTGATTCCTTACAACTGCAAAAAGCTAGAATGAGTAAGATATTTCAAAATGCAATAATAAAATGATAAATAGATTATCATTCATTTGAAAATCCCATTGGATAATGGTATTAAAGCCAATGGGGGTACTAAAATGATTCACAAAATCCCAGAATGCTATTAATAGGATAGCTTCTAATCTTAAGAGAGAACAGGAAAAGCAATAGATAGTGGATTTAATAGCTCGTCTTCAAATGAATTCTTCATCATATATATTATCCAAGAGTTTGAGCAAGTTACTTCAGACACCCTAAAGGCTCGCTCCTATTAGGTGATTTTATATAATAGAAAAAACTACTGATTAGGCGGCACCAGTAGTTTTTTCTATTTTTTAGCTGCAGGCCGGCTGTATAGTTAGTTCGTGCCATGATCTGTACTGATAGTAATTAAAACCATCAAGATAAACAAAATAATTTATAGCTTCTTAGAATTAGATAACAAAATGGCTCTTGAATTAAAGTAACAATTCATAAAAACCAAGTTGTTTCTCATAGTACTATGCAAAATAACTTTCATTAAATTAATGGTTACATTAATCAATTCTTCAACTTCCTCTCTATATTCCCAGGGGTAAAACGATAATAATTTGATTTACTTCTACTTTTACTTTATATGATTACTTCATCTTTTTATTCATAAAACATTCAAATAAAAACCTTAACTATTAGATTCTGAAATGGCTTTTTAGTTTCTTAAAACTTAAAAGTTCATTCCTTAATTAATACAAAGTTGGTTTACACAACAACAATTATCAGAAATAACATGGGGAAATTATAAACTTTAGACATCGCTAAAATGCAAATAATCATTTTCAAATTTATTGTTTATATATTATGGATTCACCACATTTTAGCGACGATTAAGCCTGGATTTTTTGTATAAAAACCAGATTTTTATGCTCTCAAATCATACTAAATAAAGGAAATACACAAGTTCTATCGAATTTGTGTAGATAAAATTTTATTATATGGAAAGCACAAAGATAACATATTAGAATCGGAGGCCAACCATGGATATCAAGCAGGATGCAATAAATGCTGAAGAAATGGCTAAGCGCTTAAATACAACTTCCAGCAATATTAGAAAATGGTGTATCGAATTAGAAAAGCATGGTTATAAGTTTGTAAAAGATAACAGAAAGAAGCGTTACTATTCTGTTACTGATCAAACTTTACTGTCAAACTTAAAGTATGCTATTCAAGAAAAAAAACTTCCTTTAGAAATAGCTGCGATGACTGTTATAAAAGGGTTCGATAGAAACCATTCCTCGTCAAGCACACAAGAAGAACACTTGTTTAATGAGGAGAATAACCGTGAGCTAAATATTCCTCAAGAACATGAAAATTACACAAAAGATGTTGTATTAGATACATTAAAACAACAACAATCTGTTAATAATAAGTTACTAGAAATGCTAGATCATTATAAAAATGCTTTAAAAATATCAGAAAGGAGAAGACAAACAGAACAGGGACAGACAAGCAAACAGTTAAAAGAATTAGAAGAACGCTTGGCCGAAAGAATAAGTCAACAGATTAATAATAGGGATAAAGAAATGATGGACTACATACGCCAGTCACAAAGACAAAACCAACAACAATTATTAGACATTGTAGCTATAAAAGAAAAAAAACAGCAAAAAAGCTTTTTTGCCCGCTTATTTGGCAAGTAACATTTTAATTGTAAAAATTAAGTGTTCCTCGTTAAGCACACAAGAGGAGCTATCCCTAATAGTAAGATTTTGGCTGCCTTAAGGCGGCCACTTAGTCTTTATAGCTATTTTAATTTTTTATATCTCCGAACGATATCTACAATGGCATTTCTAGGAAAGAGATAGCTTCTTTTTCGCATATGTTCTTGAAGATATTCATCAGCTTCTTCAATTAAGGAAATCATTCCTCTGTGTTTGCCTGGTGTCAATATTCTTCATCCTCGCCTGTGATTTTATGAGAAATACAATTCAGATTTGTTATTGGACCTGAACACTTTTCCATTGCCTTTATAGTTCAATTATATAAATTATCAATAGCTTGCCCTCTCTCTGTTTCCTCTTCAACAATTGATAGTGTTTCAGGTTTTTCTTTCAAAAAAGCTTGTCTAGAAAGATCTTTCCCTTTTGCTAAATCATCTAAATTCTTTACAGCAACCGGACACACATTTCTCACTTTAATCTCTATCTTTATTCTCCTTTTCAGTGTTTTTCTACTTCAATATAAAAAAAGTAAAAAACATCTTGAAGAGCATAAGAGGTTTTTGCTATCACAGGGTGTGATAGGCTAGGCAAAGCCTAGCAAAACCGTGATATCAAAGAAAGTCGCTAAATGTCCCCTTTACGTCCCCTTTTTTTGATGTGCGTCCCTTTTACGTCCCCCTTTAAAATCTCAATGTCTCCTTTATGTCCCCTTGTTTTGAAGCAATGTCCCCTTTGCGTCCCCTTCACAGATGACTTAATGTATATATTCTGTTGATGTTAAGCTCCTTCAAAGGTCACATGAGTTTATTCAGATTGAAGAAATTTTCTTAGTGATTCATATGCTAAATTCTGAAGTTTTCCAACAGCTTACTTCATAGAGGATACACCTAATTTGCGTATCATATGTTGTCTTTGTGATCAAATTGTGGTTTCTTCTTTAGACAGTATCAACTGCATATCTCGTCCTGAATATCTATCTAAAGCAAGCTTAAAAACTTGCGGTTCGGCGATTGTAAATTGATTTAGAAATACTTTTTCTTTAAGAATTTTGCATTCCTCTTCTACATTTTTTACTCAAGCAACCCTCACAATGTATTCAATTCCCATTGAAGTTTTTCATTATGATCCACAATAAGACCCTTCTATTTTTTGAGGGCAACCGCAGTTATAATAAAGTCTACCAATACTTTAATTTCTACATGGGGTGCTTCCTATCCTGAGGAAGTACTCTTTCTTTGTTTACTTTCCTTACTTTCTTTACATGTTTTTTGAAATCACTTTCACGTATATCATAATACTTGTGTTGTTCTCAAAAGTTAAAAAATGTAAGTCCTTATGTAGCTCTTCTGAAATGTCAAAAGTAAGACGAGAATTTCCTTTCCTAATCATATGCTTTTCCTTTCAGACAACGTATTTAATTTGCAACGTTACTTATAATTTTGTCTAAAAGGATATAATTTCTATTCTAGAAAGTAAAAAAAATCCAGGTTCTAAAAAAAGAATCTGGCTAAAGAAAGTGAAAAGGTGGTAACACATCATATAGGCTTTATAAAAAATATCGTATTAGAAAATAATCTAATTGTAATAAATAAAGCTAGATTTCTAGAGCAAACTATTCAAGGTGCAGCAACGCATCAACCTATGGGATAATTCTTGTAGCAGAAAAGCTCCCTGCGGAAATAGGGAATTTCCCTGTTTTTTATTCCTGCATATCCAAATAAATATATGTGAATTTATTTTTAAAGATCTTTCAATTGTCTAACAAAATTAGATTTTATATATTTAAATAGTTCTATATCTAACTCATTATTTTTTTCTATTTTCTTTATTATTGCAGTTGATACTTCACTGAGTCGAGGGCGGGATTTTGTAACATTCTTCTTCACGTATTCAATATTAGTCCAATTAAATTTATTCTTTAGCAATAGAAGTGATTCATTAAACCGCTCTGTTATTCCAACCAATTCAAATACTCCTAGATTTTCTTTTGCTTTTTCTAAACTTAGTTGAGAGCTTAACCCACAAATTTGATGAATTTGTCCATTCTTAGCTTGTGGATCCCAATCAATATATTCTTCAAAGGACATATTTTTCATATTTTTCTCATAATAACCCGGATATGTTTTTAAAAAATAATATAACGATATCACACGTTCAATAGGATTACGCATCATAGTAAAGTAAGTATAGGGTTTAGCAAAAAGGTCATGTATTCCATAAAAATGGTGACCAGATATTGCTTTGATTACTTTTTTATTTTCTTCTTTTAACTGATTAAAATGCTCGTTCATTGCTTCCACGGGGATATGATCATATATCTCATTCTCAGCATAAGATTTTTTGAAAATTTCATTTAATGTGGTTCCTCCAGTTTTAGGAATGTGTATAAAGATAATAAGCTTTTTCCCCATTCGAAAATTTACCTCCTCTCTTAAAAATCCTTTAATTCTTATTTTCCAAATGCAAAGAGAAAAATTCCCTTTTAGAAATTATGTAACAAGCATAGCCATAAATTAATAGAATCAAAAGTCCTTGCAAACAATGATTTCAAGGGTTTTTAATTTAGTGTTGTAAGTAACACATACCATTTCCACATGATTTTCTTAATTTTTAGTGTATTCCCCTTTTTTCCTTTTTGGAACTTGAAAACTTAAAGAATAAATTCTAACACCTTGAGCAAACTACTCAAGGCGCCGTAAGATGTTAAGTACAACTGTTTATGGTATTTACAAGAAAAATTGCCTTACTGCTACATGTGGGAGTTTTTACTTCTAAACTAGTAGCATGAGCCGCACCATATAAAGGAGACTTCTTTTCGCACCATAATCAACATCATAGGAAGTTACTGTATATATAACATGTTCCGTTAATAAATATTGCTAATTCTTGCTAATTTACAAATTAAATCTAAATAGTTATAAAATGGTAAATGATAAAGATCGACTTAAAATTTAGGACGTATACTTTGTGGAAAACGAAATACATTTTCAGGATCATATTTCGCCTTTATTTTTCGTAGCCTTTCATAGTTTGAGCCATAGTATGCTTTCCCATATTTTTTGATATTTTGATCTGGAACATTCACATATGAGCCTGTTACATATGGTTTCAACTGTTGGCGTACTTTTTCAACTGACGCAAGATTCGCATCTTTTTGTGATTTATTTTCCCAACTAGCAGTCCATTCCGTATAAAACAATGGATTGCGCCAAAAGAAGGCTGTTTCGTTGCTTGGTACTCTGCTTAGAGCACCGCCCCAATTTATAAAAAAGAAATTGGCTTCTGTCCCAGTGGCCTCTTCCAAAAATTGTTTCATTATTGAAATAGGTTCTTTCGACCAAAGATCCAATACCCAGGCCGAAGAGAATTTAACACTCTGATCAGATCTACCAGGGATCGGTTCGTCAGGGTCTAAGAAATCTATAGCATCTGGATAAGCTAATGTCTCTATAATTGTTTCTTTTGGGGTTCCAGCACTTAGCAAAGGCTTTAATAATCTCGTTAGCTCACTTTCTGAACCTAAGAAGATTCCCTCTGCATGGCACAGTCCATTTACTTTGCTGTAAATCTCAAGTAAACATCCTAATCGTTCGTCTACAAACGGAGCCCATTGTTGCCAAGCTCTAAATACAGTTTCTAGTTGTTCCCATGGCCAGATAATATTGAAGACAGTTGCTGTCTTAGGGGCCTGATGAACTTTAAATGTGTATTCTGTATTATATCCAAAATTACCACCGCCGCCACCTTTAGAGGCCCATAGTAAATCCTCATTACTAGATTGATCTGCTTGAATAATTTTGCCTTTCGCATCTACCATTTTCAATCCGATAAGGTTATCGCTTACAAGACCAATCGATCGTGACAGTACTCCAAATCCACCACCCATCGTAATTCCTCCAATTCCAACGGTTGGGCTATCTCCAAATGGAGCCATAAAACCTTCTCGAGCTAATCCTTTTACAAGTGGGCCGACGTGAATTCCTGTTTGGACTGTTGCAATCGCATTTTTCCTATCTAAGGAAACCTTTTGCATTTCACTCACATCAATAACAACGCCACCTTTTACTACTGAAAGATTCCTATCTAGAGCATGGCGTCCACTTCTGACACGCATAGGCACTTCATTCTCACGCGCCCATTTAATAGCGTTGCTTACATCTTGAGAATTCTGTGCGAAAACAAAGACAAGAGGAGAGACATCAACATAAGGGTTCCAATTCTTAATGGCTTCTTCATAGCCAGGGTCTCCTCTGAAGATTACTAGTCCTGTTAGCTGGATTGATCCCATCTACTCAACTCCTAATTTTAATAATAAAAATGTAATTATAAATTTTATGTAATATAAATAATAAAATATGCAATTTAACTTGATGATAAGGGAAGATATATTAATAAAAGCTAATGTTTTGAGTAAACTACTCAAGGCAATTAGAGTTATCAATAAACACATAGTTTTTTCTGTTTTAGACTGTATATGATATACAAACTTAGTTAACACGGAAGTCTATGAAAAAGAGAACCTTGATATACCAAAGGTTCTCTGTGTGTCACTTTTTTTTCAATATGCAGCTTTCTACACAGCCTTGATATAACAATGATTTCTCTACAAGTGAATGAAAATAAGGTGTATAAAAAGCGCACATTTTATACATATGCAGCTAAGGTAAAATGTAGTATTAGTGGTAAAAATAAGGTTTCATTAATTCGAAGTTATCTTTTCATTGCTTGTTATACGTGTGAAAGCTGATAAAAAGATACCTCAGTCTAGAGTGACTTCAATTAGAATCAACTTAAAGTCACTTTTTTATGAATAGATAGAAAACTATTACTTTTACACCATTAAAAATTCAATAACAGGACGTGTTTGTAATTCTTTTTTCATTACTCTTGTAGGTTTAATGGCCCGTAATTCTACAACCATTTCACTTACAACATTTCGCTTTCTCATCACGTCCTCGTATATTTCGTGAAATGATTTTTTCTTATATACTGCTTGACTAACAAATAAAGAGATTTTTTCTGTTTTCCAATCACCCTTGTATCCATAATCAGTTCTCCAATAATAAGGTTGTGAAAAACAAGCAAAAGAATCTATAAAGTATGGTTTTACCACATATTTATCATCACTCAATCCATATTGAAGGCGAAAAACCGCTTTTGAATCATTCTTTGCTATTCTGTGAAGTTCCTGCATTAGAGGGAGCGTAAAGTGGATATGTTCAATTAGATGACTTGCATAAAATTCATCTATGCTATTGTCTTCAAAAGGAAGAGGGATTTCTGAACACATTTCTAGGTCAGCTACAATGTCTACTCCTTGTCCTTTCATGATATCTAGATTTATCCACTCTTTTAGAATAGTTTTCCCACAACCCAGATGAAGTTTTTCCTTCATTAATATCTCCTCCTTTTTTGAGTGAGTGCCTTTTTAAGCATTGTCTATTTTTCTTTATAAATGTTTCTCTTGTTGAGGTTACAAAAGAATCCAGTCTCAGTTTAATAGAATGTCACTTAAAAATAATAAGAATAATTAATTGATAAAATCAAAATCTTTTATTGTAACACTACATAAGGACTTCTTCAGGAAATAGGCATCTTATATGGAATCAGCACTCGTCCATACCCTTCTTACTACTTTACATATTGTCAATTAAGCAATTCTATTTTAGTATCCTTCTAACTTTTTAACAGAAGGTTTGAATATCTGTCTGTTCAAGAAAAAACTACCTTAATTTTCCCATAAGATAGTTTTTCTTTTCGTATAATCACAATTATTAAAAAAGCCCTTAGAAGTGTTTGTTCTAGGGACTTTTTGATTTATAAAGATCAGAATGATGTAAAAATATGAACGTTAAAAGTTAATGATTCCATCACCAAAATAAACTATTCTTAATACACTATATGTTTTCATTCTCAATCAGGTGACTTGCCTAAGCTGAATATTTTCTATCATTGGAGAAAAGTAATCGAGATGGTTCACATTATTACTCTGTATAAACCTGCTTCTAAACAGAAATAAACACTGTTCAGGAGCATTAGTTTTTTGTTCTAAGCTGTATAGTTTATTCATTTTTAGTTATCTGGGTTTTGTCGGAGGAATAAAAAGGGGAATCACTGCTCGGTTCATGAAAGTAATAATATTTCTCTAGACTTAACTTAGTAAATTTATTACATGAAAAATAATTATCTTTTTAAGTTGTCCAATCACTTTTAATTAATTGATCATTTTATATAATAAGGACGAAAAAAGGGAGGGAATAACCATCATGCATCCTGATAACGAAAATTTACATGAAGTATTAGGTTATGTTGACAAGGCCCTTATTAACATTAACAAAGCGATAGATGATTTTGAAATACAAAAAGATTTTGAAAGAATATATGAACTTAAAACAGTAAAAGCCAATCTCGAAATATCAAAGAAAATAATAATATATGGACTATTTCATAATTAGCTTTAATTTATAATATAAAAGGTTTTCACAACAATTTGGACATAAAGCTATATAAATTTTCTTATTAATGAAAAAAGGGAGAATTCAATTGATAACACCATCTTCGATTATTTATAGTGTTCTTGCTTATGTTGCAAATCCTGGAAATAACACAGTTTCAATAATCGATACAGAAACTAATTTAATGATCTATAACATTTTAGTTAGAAGTATCCCATACAGACTGGCTATTACACCGGATGGAAGGCGAATTTTTGTTGCAAATTATGGAGATCTTACGATCTCAGTAATTGATACGATTGCTCATGCAGTGACTGCTACTATTTTCACTGAAGGCGATCCATCTGGACTGGCTATTACACCAGATGGATCGCGAATTTTTGTTACAAATGAGGATAATAATACAATTTCGGTAATTGATATTGCTACAAATACAGTAATCGCCACAGTTTATGTTGGCACTACCCCTAATGAAGTGGCTATTACACCAGATGGGAAATGCACTTACGTTACAAATGCGGATAGCGATAATGTATCGGTCATTAATACAAATACAAATACAGTAATTTCTACTATTTCCGTTGGCTATAAACCATCTGGAGTAGCTATTACACCAGACGGGAACCATGCTTATGTTACAAATAAGTTCAGTGACAATGTATCGGTTATTAATACAGCCATAAATACAGTGATTTCTACTATTTTCGTTGGTTATAAACCATCTGGAATAGCTATTACACCAGACGGGAACCATGCTTATGTTACAAACTTGGGTAGTAATAATATATCAGTTATTAATACCGCTACAAATACGGTAACAGCTACTGTTTCCGTGGGGGATGCTCCATCCGGAATAGCTATTACACCGGATGGAACCCATGTTTATGTTACAAATGAGTTCAGTGACAATGTATCGGTTATTAATACAGCTACGAACACAGTGACCTCCACTATTGATATTGGAAGTAATTCTTTTCCAGTTAGAATATTAATTAAAAATGGCATGTAATCAATTTATTATCCACGAAAATTAATTAACATAATGAACTTTATTAGAAATAATCAGAAAAAAATATTAAGCATACTATATTGAAAAAGAAACTTTTATTTAAAAAATGCATTGGCTGATACAGTATCGGTGTCTTTCTTGTATCCATATAAAAGGATTAAACAAATATGGATCCTCTATTTAGAATAATAATAACTGTGCAAGGCTTCAATCATTGAGGTGAAAGTAAGTGAAGAAAGAAAAAGCTAATTTAAAACTGGTCATTTTCCTTGTACAATAATGTATCCTCTAGTCTTTTCTAATTTACGTAATCGTTATTAATAAGAAGGGTAAAAGGTTAACTAAGAACCATTCCCCAGCGAGGATTCCTGTATTCGACACTGGCTTGGTTAAGCTGTACATAATCCCTTCCTCCCTAAAAGAAGGATTTAAAACCCACTGAATTAGAAACCCCTTCAGGATTCCCGTTCAGAAATAAAAATGAGCCACTGAATGGGTTCAGCAGCTTTCTTAGTTATTATCTCTATAGTGTCTACAACCACAGCTATGATCATTAATCCCCTTGTGTATTCAAAACACAGACTTATTTCACTTGTAAGATATATCCCTCTTTAACCAGTAAGGACATTGTATAAGTTACAATAAAATTAGCTAATACTGAAAGCATAGAATAAAACAGGGGGCTCATAGTCATAGTATCAGCCAACTAATAAAATTTTATAAAAATAGGCAACTATCCAACGATTTATTATATGTCTTTTAATATAACTTAAAATCCATTAGGAGTATTCTATCTAAAAAGAACTAGTTATTAAACTAGCTCTTGATATGACAATTTAATTGCTAATTCATTATTATAAATATAATTTAAATATTTGAAATTTTCATTAAAAAATCCGATTTATAGTAAGAGAAGAACTACCCACAATAACTGAATCACCAACTTTATGAATTCGAACATCAATTACATCATTAGCTAAAAGATCTAATTGAATAGTTTTACTTACAGTGGTTAAAGCTTGTGTATTACTCGTTACAGTTAAACTTACCGCAGAAAAGGTTAATGGAACATCATTAACAAAAAGAAACCCCCTAGCGAGGTCTGTTGGATTAATTCCAAGAGTTAAACTCATAGAAATTTCGTAAACCCCTGATTCATTAACTGTTATTGTATCATTAACTATACTTAATTTTACATTAGCAGAAGGACCCACGAAGTCATATTCAACTTTTGTTCCATCAACATCTATAACTTGTCCAGATTCTTTACGCAAAGAACCAAAAGCGGGTAATACACTTGACCCTAAAGGTCTTAAGGTTGTGCAATAACAGGAGTTCGAAGTGCAATTGGAGCAACAATAACATTGTTTTTTTCGACATGAAGACAAAAAACTCCCCCCTTTATTTAACTCATACTATAGCTATATTAAAAATACATTAATTTTGCTTGTATGCCTGTCTAGAATATTCTACATAATTTTTTGTTCTCAAGAGAGAAGCTGTTGAAATTATTTTCAATAGCTTTTTCCATATACGAATAGGTCCTTGTTTACTAAGGGTTTGTTTCTTTCGTTTATTAACATTATTGTCATCACCTTCGCAACCATGATCTCCACCACCGTAACCATTGCCAGTGCCACCATCTACGAAAAATCATCTGTTTTCACTCCTATATGTTTATACCTTTAAAATATGTACAAGGGATGAAAGTGTTCATTTTGAAGTTAGAAAACTTCTAAAGGCGTTTTCGAGCATCATCATAAATTACGTTTAATTGAAAGAAAAAAGCCACTGACTAAGTTCAGTGACTTTTTTCTTTTGTTTACGGATAGACGTTTCCACTCAATACCATCATTCTCATAAAGAGTTTGCTATCCGTTAAGCGTTCTTCTAGATGTAGTATTCAAAACGTTGAACCCAACAATACATATCTTTCTGATTTGTCGCCATTAAATTGCTGGTTTTTGAAAAGGTGTTTCCTCTCAAATACGCAGCTTTTTATCTACCGTAGATTCGATAGTATTCTATGGGCGTTTGAATGAAGGATGTATAAAAAAGTGCACCTTTTATAAACATGTTAACCCAAGAAAATAGCACTAATAAAAAAATAGGATATTATCTGTAGTTGTATATTATTTCCTTAAAAGCATTTTATAATTACTTAGTCGTTAAAAACGATTCCTAGGTAATTGGGGGGTCCAGTAAAACGCAGAATTTTGTTTCTAGATTATACTTTTTTCTTGGATTACTTTATAACTACCTATAAAACACATCAATAAAATGATGAAAAATTTGTTAATTATAAGGTTTTTTTAATTTATATTAAAACATAAATATTTTTTGTTTGATATATACTACCAAAGACAATTAAAAAAATATTAATTTATGATAAGTAAATGGTAAAATACCTATGAAAAATTAATTGTTTTATCATTTACTCTAATTGATGACAAATAGGAGATTTTTCTACAAATAAAGTAATAATTAAAATAAATTTATACAAAGTAATTTTTATAATATTTATATAAAAGTAAGAAGATTATAGATATATCTTAATAAAAGTTAATTATTAAATTTTATTAAGTAATAAAATAATATTTAATGTGATTTCTTGATAAACTATCTATTAATTTTTATTATCATATTTATAGTTATTGGAAAATAATCCACGAATATAGGACGTATACAAAATGTATTTGAATAGATGGCAGGAACATAAGGACCAAGTGCTGAATATGTATACAAATTGTATACACGAGGTGATGAGGTGGGAAAACTAGATAAGTATGCTCGTCAATCAAGATCAAAAGAATCGAGTAAAGTGTTACCGATTCGATTGCCAGAAAGTATATATGAGCAATTTCGAGAGCGTTGTGATGAGTTAGGGCTATCAATGTCGGAAGCTGGGTATTTACTCATCAGGGAAGAGTTAGAAGAGAATCTATACACAACGACTACAAATGAAGTTGCTGCAACTACAGGACGAATACAAAAATCTATACAAGATGAGAATACACCGTATATAAAAAAAAATACAAATAGCGCTTCTTCTTTTTCTAGTCGCTGGACGTCAGCTCATTATGAGGTTGAAAATGAACTACCTTGTCCTTTATGCTACCAATGGTACAGTAAAACTAACTTTGCTCGTCATGCCAAGAACCATAATACAACTACAAAAGAGCTCTTAGAAAATAACAAAGAGTTTATTTTTCAAATGATAAAAGAACGTAAACACAATGCGTAACAATAACGTAAGAGGGTTTTTGCATATGCATACCCTCTTGCTCGAAAGTAAAGTGGAAGAACGGATTTATTCCTTGTAACATAAGTATTTATGAAGATATAGAAGAATTTCGAAAGCAGGGCATACTTGTTTTTTCTTACTTAGGGGGTTAAAAAGTAAGTTATTTATTGAATTCACAGAAATTTAGCATAACTGGACAAGCACAAAAAGAAAGGAATTTTGTATATATAATAAATTAGAAGGAATCCAATTGAGGTCTATTTTTTACATTTAACAATTGATATTGGTAACAACGTTTATCATAGCTTGATGGGGTTGTTATTGCAGAGAATGCTAAGAAAAGAGTATCAAATTAGTATTTTTGCCTATAGTAGGCTAAGAATACTAACCCTTTTTCTATAAAGGAATAAACTATATAAAAATACAGGAAACGGGGTTTATGAAATGAAAAATTATTATATTCCTCCTAATTATGAGGGAGTATATAGACCGTATGTTAACGATGTAAGAGCAGGAGCTTCTGCTTTTAGAGCTATTAATAATGTAGATATTCCTCTCCAGGCTAACAGTGCTAGCAAGGTTCGTTTTCAAACTGAACAATATGATTTGGCAAATGAATATGATCTAAATACCTCTACTTTTGTCCCGAGAGAAAGTGGAGTATATTCCCTTTCATCCTCAGTTAAATTTAACCCTTTTAATAGTAGCCCATATAACTTAGATATAGTTTTTCTCATAACCAACAAGGGAGAAACTGAAGGAAGAGATAATGAAGCTTTTGCAGCAAAAAGACCAGGAATTATAACAGCAAGTGAAACCTTTTGGTTAAATGCGGGAGATCAGGTTGTAGTAGGGATGAGAAGTAGCATTGCTGGCATGATACAAGGGGACGGCAGTACAACTTTTTCAGCAGTCAAAGTATTTCCCTAAACAATATGAATGTTAGTTTAAGCTTAATTTTATTTGACCTACTATCTCCGAGTAAACCTTCTTTCTCCTATATAAAAACGTCTTTAAATTGATGAATAGAATAATTTCTATACTACTTATACATTTCTTTGAACTGTTCAAGCTTGTTAATTTTACCTTTCCCCCTTATATAATTGCCTTGTAAGTTATTAAACCTTTTTTTAATAATTCATACTAAATGAGAAAGTTCAATTTTAAGATCTATATAGAACTCAACGCAGATGTATTAATATTTTCATTAGCTTAAGAGGAAAATATCTTTTAAATATATCATATAGTCAAACTTTTAGAGAAAAGAGGAGGAAAAGTGGTAAGTGCTATTTTGCGTGATGAAGATATAAAGTCCATTAATTTGTGGATAACGAAGATGAGGCAGTATAAAACACAAGATACGGAGTGGATGACTAAAGCCGCAGTAAGGACCTTAAAATTAGATTATAAAATTATTGGATATGGATACGAGCGGGTCACTTATGATCTTCAAAATGGATATGTATTAAAAGTTGCCACGTCAGAGTTAGGACTTAAAAGTAATAAAAATGAATTTATAATATATAAGTACTGTCATGCTAAGTTAAAAGAACATCTGTGTCCGGTTAAGGAAGTCGGATATGGGTGGATTATAATGAAAAAAATGACAATCTCAGTACCTAGAACTGAAGAGTATGATAACCAATTAAAGTATTTAAAAAAGAGGTTTAGACAATATGGAGTAAGACCTAAAGATTTAGTAAGACCTAATTTAGCTTTAACAAAGAAAGGGAAGATTGTCTTTATTGATTATGGGGACTTTACATTAAAGTGAAAAGGATATCCTATAAAATTAAAAGATTAATATTAGCTTTTGTTTTTATGGATTATCCTTTCACTACTATCTGCATAATGAAATAATAATATCTTTACTTATATTTTTTCCATTCATCATAGACGGATGGACGAATTTCTCTTGCGAATTTCAAAAACTCATCTGTTAACCCTAGTTTTTTTAATCCTTTTAATAATTTAACAGGTACAGGTTGGTCAGAAGTAAAAGCCCTTTTATGATCGATAACTTTTAAATCTCCTAACTCGTTGATTAACACATGGCGTATTTCTGCATCATATCTAGTGAACCCTAATTTTTTTAGTTCATCCAACATGTTTAAAATCTTCTCAACTAGAGGCCTCGTTAACTGTCCGTGCTTTTTTAGGTATCGTGCGAGTGAGAATCCTTTTATATATTCCATAACTATAAAGTTTGCACCATATTGATAAAGACGTGGCATTACTGGAGATGATTGGCCTCTACGCAGTGCTTCCAATTCTCTTTGTTGTGTTTCTTCTTTAAAAAAAATTTTAATACACCGATCAGATGTTAGTTGATAAACTATACCATCTGCTCCGTTCCCGATTATTTCATATTCTTTTAAGTCTTCCTTTTGAATAACCTTATTGGGTTTATGAATGATTGTTGGTGAAAAATCTTTCAAATCTATTCCTCCTAAAATGAAGAATCATGTTTTCAAAATCTGAGCTGGTGATTTCTTCATTGTTATTACTATTAGGTAACTTAAATGTTAATGACTTGAACCTTCTACTTATAAATGTATAAAAGATTCATTAATTTACTTAAGTTAGCATTTAGAAGAGTATCTTATGACTCTTTTTCTATTGAACTTCAGGATATATTTCCCGAGGGAGAAGTGAGTTTTCTTATTTTCTCATATTTTATATCTTATTCTTGGATTAATAAGATGCTTGGATTCTTGTCCGTTAATTAGAAAATATATTTTGTAGTGTAAATTAATAATTCTAGCTGATGTTAATTGTCTTGATAATCTGTTGACTTATGATTTGTTATTTGGTGTTATTAAAGAAATTCCTAAATATTTATTTTTTAAATGTTATTTTAAATAAAAATTTTTTTTGGAAATATGGTACAAGTACCCTTTCCGATTGCTTGTTTTTACATATAATATTATTAAAATTGGAAGAGAGGTGCTGTTATTATGGGTTACAAAGAATACTGGGACGAGGAAAAGAATTCAGAAGAAGTTTCTTCTAAAAAGAAAAAAAAGAAAAGTGAGCACAAAGATTCTGGTGCAACGGTAAGAATTATTAGTTTGTGGAAAAAAGGATAATATTCACATTCATATGTCTTTTTTTATGTAACTATTAATAGAAGCTACATAACCATTCTTTCAAGCCTAATGAAGGAATGGTTATGTAATTTTATCTGGAACACATTTAATAATAAAGGGTGTTATTTCCAAAAAAATTAATAAAACAGTAGGAATTACTTTAAAACTTATATATACTACTGATTGTTAAAATATTAAATCCTTAAGGTTTGGAATCTCACGAATACTAAAGAAAAGTTTAGAAACCAAGAGACATATTATGAGTAACTAATCACTCTTTTAATTGACTTAAATAAAAAGGTTAGGTGTAATCCTATTAAACTAACTATACACAAACTGATTTTCTAATAAAGATTCCTACATAACTTACCAAAGCACAAAACATTACTGTAATTAAAGACATACATACTTAGGGTCTATTTTACAAACGGCTATGTTACTAGAGGAATTAGTAACGTTTCATAAGACTATTTTTAGGAAACGTTATGTGGTATTGCTGCTAACTTATTGAAGCTATATAAAGATTGCTTCTTTACATTTTTGAGACAAATTAGATGAGTCAAACATCAATGAATATGTATAATACTTAGGTGGAAAATATCCCTTTATTAATCGTGAATTGTGATTAAAAAGGGATATTTATTTAGAAATTTAATTGAATTTTATTTGAAAATTAAAAAAGGATTATTTACGGATACATTGTATCGTAATCTGTGCTTTTATATTTACATTTATCCTTTTTGTGCTTGTACTCGTCTTTTTCTTTATATTTATCTTTTTTGTCTTTAGACTCGTATTTGTCTTTTTTGTGCTTGTACTCGTCTTTTTCTTCATATTTATCTTTTTTGCACTTACAGTCATGTTTGTCTTTGCTAGCGTCATGGATGACTTTTAAATCGTAATGCTGGCCTTCTTTTTTGTTCTTATAAGATTTACTCATATTGCTTTCCTCCTTTCATATTATATTCTATTTTTTTACAGTAAAATTGCTTGTACTATACGGAAAAATATTCAACATTACAGCCTATTTTTAAATTTTTCCGGAGAGTCATTTTTAAATGTCTCTCCGGAAAGATTGTTATTTATTAGAGATTGATAACTTACTTTTTATATATCAATCTATTCCTAATTCCCTACCCCAAATTGCTACTTTTTCCAGATGATAACCTAGTAACTCGCCTCCACGGTTATCAAATATTCTTCGTAATTGGGTGTGCAATCCTTTTTCTAATGTTCTTTGTAAATAAGCCATTTTGTAAAGGTCTCTTGGATCAGTTTTAAATTTAATTCCATGCTTTTTCATTTCGTTAACGTAAGTTACTATACAATGATTTCGAATTTCTTCGGCGTATTTTTGCCAATCTGCTCTGAATCCTAATAATATTTCTACTAAAACTACCATATCAAACCATGTTGGAGCATATCTTGCTGACTCCCAATCGATGAACTGAATATTCCAGGGATAATCTTTGGTAACATCTTTACTACATATATTTTGCATGTGAAGATCTCCATGTGTAAGAGAAGAACCACTTTCCAGTATTTCAGGGAAAAAATCCGGACCTTTACTATATAGTTTTATTAAGGGCTTATAATAAGGTTTTATTAAATCTTTTGTTCTGTCATCGCTAACTGCCTCATCGAGAAAAACGACCGTTTTTTCAATGTGTTTTTCTCGTTCCTTTCTTGCTGATGCGGAATCATAAGTTGGAAGCCAAGAGCTCCAAGCATCATTATATTTTTTGAATTTGTCTTCGAACGTGCGAGCATGAAGTTTAGCAACCGTGGGAATAATGTAGTCTAAATGTTTTGGGGTAAATTTTAATTGACCGCGTATTTGATTAACGAATTCCATAAATACCCAATCCTCATTTAGATTCCTTTCTATGAGGTAAATTTGAGGTAAAAATTCTTTCAGCAGTGGGTGGAGTTTCTTATATATATTAATTTCAACTTCATTTTTTTGAGTTGTTGAACTATAGACCTTAAAAATAATTGGATAGTAACCACTTTTTTTTCGAAGTAATAATTTATATATGCTGCTTCTTTTGGTTGATTTCAGACACTCTATTTTAGTTGGATCAATGATAACTTTTTCGCCCATGGAATAAGAAAGCTTTTCGGAAATCTTTAATTTCGTAAATAGTTTGTATAATAATTTAGGTTCATACACAATTTTCATTCCTTCCTTTGTTGTTTCCAAGCGTTAACCAAGTGGGAACATGTACTTCTAATAAATGGCATTGGGTCATTCCATGCAAATAAGGCGAACTCTTTTTTTCCTTGAAAACCTTTATAAAAATCAATAAAACTCATTTCTTTTCTTTTTCTTTTTTGAAGAAAAGTCAGATAATATCTTACTAGATATATCCATTTAACCCCGTCTATTTGATAGAAGATGGGCTCGGGATTTTGTTTAGTTAAATATAAATAATACATATACACAAAATTAATACCAGAAGGTTCTGTTAAGCTGTGTGTTAGCCAGAAACGTGGATTTATTTCAATGAATTTGTAAACACCATCTCGAGGATCCTTTTTGAATTCAGCCATACCAATGCCTTTAAGTCCAATTTCTTCAAAAAAGGGTAAAGATATATCAAAAAGCTCTGGAACTCGCTTACTTATAATATGTGCACCCGTTCCAAACTCTGCAGGAAATTGGTGATTTTTTTGTAAGGAGAATAATGCCATTAATTTCATATTGTCATCGTAGAAAGTAGCGACTTTATAAAAGCAATTATCATCTCCAGGAATAATTTCCTGAATGAGTAGCTTTCCATATTCCCTATAGATCTGGTAATCAGCTTTTAATTGATCTAAATCATTTATTAAGATAGCTTTTTTGTTAATATTTTTTCTGAATTCATGGCCAAGAACTGGCTTGAGGATACAAGGAAAATCAAGATTAGCAATCGCTTCTTCAAAGTGGTCTTCATTTTCCACGATATATGTTTTAGGACATGCGATATTATGCTTTAAAGCCAATTCATATGCCTTCTCTTTGTCCAAAACTTCTTCAATTAAGGAGTGGTCAGGAAGTAAGAACAAAAAGTATTTAGACAATTCTTTGCGGTTTTTTGAAATGAAAACAATATAATCATCAGAACCTGCGTACAATACAGGTTTTTTTCCTATACTTTTGGAAAGATTGATTAAAAACGTAAGCAATTCATTTTCTTGGGTTAAAGGGTTGGGGCATATATCACAAGTCGCTAAACGGGATCTTCCTATCTTATAAGCTCTCTCTGTATCAAAAGCATATATTTTTATTCCTTTTTTAGATAAACTTCGGATTATTCCAACCCCATTTGCACTCAAATCAAGTACAACTGCACAATGTTCATGTTTCATAAGGTTTAGCCACCTTTAAAATTTATTATATATACTTTCTATTTTTCTTATCATTCCATCTGTGGTTAAGTGTGTCTTGGCAAAATTGAATGCATTAGTACTAGCTTTATCTCGAGCTTGTTTATTAACAATGAAAAATCTTAATGCTTGTGCTAGTTCTTCTGTATCCCCAGGTTCAACAACGATTCCTGTTTTACCATGTTTAACAATTTCTGGAATACCACCGCAATTTGTTGAAATTATTGCCGTCCCACTATGCATAGCCTCAATAATCGCAATTGGTAAGCTATCGTTAATTGTTGGAAGTACAAAAATGTCTGTTTTGCTTAAAATATAAGGTACATCGTCTCTTGAACCTAAAAAATTCACCATAGGTAAATCTAAGGAATGCACTTGTTTCTCTAAAGTTTCCCTCATTTCACCATCGCCAACTATTAATACTTCAACATTATTTGTATATTGCCTAATATGTGATAATGCACTAAGTAAATAGTTATGCCCTTTTCTTGGTCCTAATCTAGCGACACATGTAATTACAAGTTTTTCTTGGGGACCCAGCTTTTTCTGGTAGTATTTTTCTGGATAATTAATACCTGTTATTACTGTTGTCATTTTTGCGTGTTTTGCTCCTAATTCTGTTAATGAATCACGGAATGAGTCACTAAGAATAATGAGCTGACTAGCAAACTCTATTGCTTTCCTCTCTAGCTCTTTATAATAGGTTTCTTCAATAGAACCCTTTTCCATTAAATTGAATTTTAATCTTTTAAAAGTGAACATTCCATGAGGGGTGAAAAATAAAGGCTTGTTGTAATTTGCATTAAATCTTCCTAGAATATTTGCTGTAAATATATCCTGTGCATGAAAGATATCGTATTTCTCCAAATCCATTTTTTGAAGCATCTGTTCATATACATATAAGAGACGACTATTAGATAAGATTTTTTTATCATAACTTCCGTATCTTCTAAGGAAGAATTCTTTTAATTTAGGGGTAATATGCACTCGTAAATTTTTTACTGTTGCACTAGGAAATAAATTAGGGGAGATAACGTCAACCTTGTGACCTTGTTTTTTTAAACCTTTACTAAGCTCTGTAATATAATTGGATAATCCTCCTATATGAGGGTAGTCCCAAAATGTAGCGATTAATATAGTGAGTTTCTTTTTGGAAGGCCGTTTTTGAGGGCTTTTCTTTGTTCTATAGTCTTCCCTGACTTTTACTGGCGGGAGGTTAGGTTTATAGTATTCATCCATTTTTTCAATGATATAAGGGTAAGGGAAAATAAGATCTGTTATCATTTCCAAACCCTTCTTATCACTTCAAAAGCTTCTGCATACGGCACACCAATAGTCATGCCTCGAACTTTGCCTAGATGTTTAACTCCCTCGTAGGAACGGGGGTGAGGGAAATTTCGCATTTCAACGTCATAATATTTAAGTGCATTAATCTTAGCATCAATATTACTTGTGATATCAACAAAATAATTCGGTTTAAATAGGTTATCAGAAGTTGAGATATTCCATTCACTAGAGGATACAGTTTCAAATGTAATTAACTCTATTGGTTCCTTATTAGGGAGAGGTCTAGTTGCTGTTAATACTGCTTTAAATGTAATTTGATGATCAATATTTAGATCGCCATAATGATGAGTAAATATTTTACTAGGTTTATATTTTTCAATCAATTTTTCAATTTCCTTCGTTAATAAATGAAGAGGAATTGATTCTAACTCTAAATTGGGATGCCCAAGGAATATCACTTCATCAATACCAAGCTGCTTGTTTGCAAGCTTTCCTAATTCTTGAATGTGGTGTGCCTCTTCTTTTCTTCCTAAAGCCACAACGATTGAAATTACTTGATGGCCTTCATCTACAAATCTTTTTAAGGTTCCTGCTGTTCCTAATAGTTCATCATCAGGATGGGCTCCAATTACTAATATACAATCTCTCATTTTCTTTCCTCCTGGTTCCGTATTATATTTAATATATGAGGTACTTGTACTTTTAGAAACTGTCATTGGCGGAGACTAATAGTTATAAATTTAGAAATTTCCTCAATGACAGTAACCTAGAACGATTGTATATTTTTAAATTTTTACATAACAAATAATTATGAGGGGAAAAAAGGAGGAAATTGAAAAACGTTCGTTTTTAAACAATGGTTTAAGTGATATATAGGTGCTTTTTTATAAGCACTAAATTAACACGAAAAATATGTAATTTTTCTTAGTTATCCCTTAATTAGTCTAGGAGCACACAAAAAAAGCCAGGGCTCTCCAAACCTATGGCTTTTTAATCCACTTACATAAAAATTAAATTTAATTTTGGCGCGAATCTTATAGTATAGTAGTTAACTCTTATTTACTTACTATATCCAGAGATACGCTGCTTAAAAAGGAATTTTGTGATACTTAATTAAATGGTATTTTAATACAAATATTATCAATATACTTATACTAACATGCCCAATTTTATATATTTTTGTCTAATCATTAAATTGTTACTCCTTATAAATTTTATAAGGTTAGATTATTCTAAAGAAAGGTCCTCATCGATGTTAGCCATAGGAGATGTTACTGGAACAGTAGCAACTACAATATTAGTTAGTCCATCAATTACAGAAATTGTATTTTCTGCTTCATGTGTCACATAGATCTGATTATTGGATGAATTAACCTCTATACCTGTAGGCTGATTTCCTACAGGAATAATAGCCATTACAGTGTTTGTTATTGCATCAATTACAGAAACAGTATTACTTCCCTTATTTGAGATATAAATTCGATTAGTGGCCGAATTTATACCTATACCAGACGGTTGAGATTCTACTAAGATCGTGGAAATTACAGTATTAGTTAACCCATCAATTACAGAAACGGTATTCTTAAATTCATTTGTTACGTAAATTCGATTGATATATGGATGGACATCTATATCAGTTGGGTAAGTTTCTACTGAAATCGTGGAAATTACAGTATTAGTTAACCCATCAATTACAGAAACGGTATTACTTCCCCTGTTTGAGATATAAATTCGATTGATATATGGATTGATCCCTACACCGGCCGGTTGAACTCCTACTGGAATGATAGCAATTACAGTGTTAGTTGCCCCGTCAATTACAGAAACCGTTTGGCTCCCCCCATTTGTTACATAAATCCGATTGTTATTTGGATTCCCATTTAGGCTAACTGGCTGATGCCCTACAGGAATAGTAGAAACTACATTATTTGTTGTTGCATTAACGACAGAAATTACGTTATTATTCTCATCTATTACATATAGCTGATCGTTAGAAGCTCCACTATCGCTAAAATTAACATTTATTTTTTTTGCTTTCTTCGCCATTTTCACCAACTCTTTTCATAATTACTGTAAGAAAATTGTTGAAAACATAAGGGGAATATCTTATGTATAAATATATGATATTATTATTTTTTTATTATTCAAAAAAATAACTTGACCTTATTATAAGATAAATTTCTTCACATATACTTTTACCCCTATATTGGATATGATATACCCCTGGCATCATTTTGAAACTTATAATATTTGGAAATAAAGGTCGAACTCAGGAGTTTCCTTTTGTGCAGTAAATACATATAGTATTATGGCAAATATCATGAAAGGAGCAGGTAACTTGAATAATTCAAACCAAAAGCCCGGGGAAACCCCTAACAAACTTATGGAATTAATGATGCTAAACATTCTTCAAAAACACGGTATTACAAAAGAGAATGTTAAAGGGAAAGTAACTGATGAACAAAAGCAACTAATCTTCGATTTATTAGAAGAATTAAAACAGCAATCCGGTTCACTTGTTGATAGGGCCAAGTCCAATTCTCCAAAAACGAAACCAAAGTAATTCCGTTTCTTCTTAAAAGCGCCTTTTTTAGGCGTTTTTTCTATTTTAAAATTGGACATAGGCTCATAGGGTTTAGCCCAATCTTATTCATTCAAAAAATCATATATTATTTCATATAAGGAAAGGAGTGTTAATCATGCCAACTCATAAACGCTATGAGTCTCGTGAAGTAAAGAAAAGAAGTAAAAAGAAACATTCTGATCATGACCACAAAAGTCGCTTCGAATTAGAAGAGGATGATCATTTTTCCCATTTATTTGAAAGCGATAATCATTTTGAGGACGAGAGTAAAGAGGATGCAGTTATTGAACAAGAAGCAGATGCATTTTCATTTGTAGATCAAGAATCTACTGAATTAATTTGGATTAAGGATTCATGTGACATTGAAGTTACTACAACAGATACTCAGGTAGCTGTGCAGCTTCAAGTTGCTATCCAAGTAGCTCTTGGAGTAGTAATTTCCATTCTTTCCGCGAATGTTGCAAATTCTGAAGTTATAGCTCAGGACTTACTAGCACACGCTAACATTGAGCAAACTAACAAACAAAAAATTGTCATTGTAAATTCAAAAGATGTCAAAATTACAACAACTGATGTAGATGCTGCTGTAAACATTCAGGTAGCAGTTCAAGCACTAATTGCAGTATTTGTTTCTGTCCTTAGTTCTTAATTCTTATTTAATTAAAATTTTAAAGAGGTGAAATAGTATGGGTGAACAAAAATGGAGAGCGCTGGACCATTGTAAAATTGGAACACATAATGGAGCAGTTATCGATCAGGATGCAGATGCAGTAAGTTCAGTTGAACAAGAATCTTTTGAATGGATTATTGTTAAAGATTCTGAGGGTGTTGAAGTAAACACAACAGATGCACAAGTAGCGGTACAACTACAAGTTGCTATTCAGGTAGCTATTGCAGCAGTGGTAGCCATCCTCACAAGTAATGTCAATCAGGGTGAAATTGTAGCTGAAGAAATGACAGCACTATTAGGGACTAAACAACGCAATAGTCAAAAAACAGTTATCGAAGGCTCAGTAAATGTAAAAGTTAATACAACTGATGCGGATGTGGCTTTAAATATTCAAGTGGCCATTCAAGTGTTAATCGCAATATTTGTTTCTCTACTTAGCTCATAATTATGAGTTATTTTTTTAACGCTACAAACTAAAATAAAGAGATAATCGTAATAATCTTGGATTTTTTTATCTATTAAGAGGTTACTAGCAGAAAAAGAGAGGGATAGTCTAAAAAACGGTTCCCTCAGTTAATAGTTTTAGAGTACACCAAAATTATATAGAGTTCTAAAGATTATTACGTCACATTTAAACTCATGGATATATTTAGCTAAATTTATTCGTTATTTAATTTCCCTAAAATGGAAAAGCACTTTTCTTGTGAAAAGTGCTTTTTATATTTTATAGATAAAATTATTAAATAGATAAGAGAATTAAACAATTCTAGTATTTAGATTCACCATCTGAGGGGGAGAGTGACAAGACTTTTATTTAGTATTAGTCTGAGTAGGCAATACCATTGAAACTCTCTGGTCCCACTCTCACGGTTCCTAGGAGATTTGAGCCGATAAATGCTGTATAGACTAAAAGGCCAGAAGCAGGTACAGGGATGTTAAAATCAGAAGCTGTGAAGGTAAAAAGTTGGGGGCCTAATAGATTTATATTTAAGGATTCTGAAGAGGAATAAACAACAGGATCAGTAAGGGCAGTTCCTCTGACTATTGTAAGAGTAATAGTTGTTGCTGCAGGTAGTAGAGGTAATTGGCAAGCAACTGTCCCGCTTAATTGAGTACGGATAGGACCTGTAGCTCCTGAAACATTAAGTCCAATTTGTCCAAATAATCCTGGTTGCGAGAGAATAGTAATAGGAATAGAAATAGAGTTAGCAATGCTAGCATTTTGGGATGTTCTAGCATCTAATAATCTAGTCATAGAGTAACCTCCTTTCTATATTATTTATTATTATATGACAAGTAAGTTTTTATGCTTGGACAAACTAATTAGTTTAGTACAACTTCAAACCTTAATTAACGGAATGAAATTTAATCAATTATACTTCCCTAGGGTAAAATTTACATACATTATTTAATATCATAAAGAAGTTAAACTACATATGAGTAACTTTATAAATAATTACTTTTTAATTTCGTTACAAATATTGTAACGAAATTTCATAAGGTAAGATATCTGCTATACAAAAATTAAATTAGGGTATCGTCTTATTAGTGACAATAAGCTTATAAAAGTATCAATACCCCCGTTATTGGAATATTTATAATCATTACCTTGTATAATGGAGGTTATTTTATATCATGAAAGATATTCAAGTCTTTTTACTGAGTTATTCTAACTCAAATGCATTACAGCAGGCCTTAACGTCTTTAAACTTTATTATCAATCGAGTAAAAGAGGTCGTAGTTATAGATATACCGGACTTTTTGTTAAAGGTAGCCGATTCTTTTACTACGCATGTGAAAATTGAATATGTGAAAATAGAAAACAATGATTTGGGAAAAGTGTTAAATAATTATATTAACGAGCTATCTTGTGAATATGTTTTATTTCTTTACGACCAGGATTATTTAAATTCAAACATAACAGAGATACAATTAGAGTTAAACAATGAAAAACAAGTGATGGCTTATCAGAATACAATTAAAAATATAACAATTCAACGACCTTTTTTTGTAAAGACGCATTTCTTAAAACAAAATATATTTTTTCAGGATAACGGAGTTCCTTTTAAAGAAGCCATATTACCTTCATGGCTATCTCTGGTTAGTCATTACCACCTTATACTAGAGAATAGGGGGATTATTAGTCAGTACTCTAAAGATGCTTCTACAAGTAATATTGAAAAAATAAGATTTATAGAAAAATATCAGTTAAAAATACCTAACCAAATAGCTCACCCCTCCGTAGCAGTAATGGTATCAAATTATAATATGGCTAACTATGTAGGAACTGCTATTAATTCATGTTTCCTACAAAGTAGTCCACCAGAACAGATATTAGTGGTTGATGACGGCTCGACTGACGAGTCTTATAAGATTTTAGAAAAATGGATTTACCATCCTAGGTTTAAACTTTTAACTAAAGAAAATAGTGGAAAGGCCAGAGCCTTGAATGAATTACTCCCATACATTGAGACAGATTTTATAGTTGAACTAGACGCTGATGATTGGCTAGATCCTGATGCGATCTTTGTTATCAGAGATTATTTAAGGAGCTTATCAGACGATGTTGCTGTTCTTTATGGTAATTTAAGAGCTTGGAAACAGGTAAACCCAGAGAAAGTAAAATACAAAGGTATTAGAAAAGGAAGCCAAGTGTTTAATAAAATGGAATTGCTCTCATATACCTTTCCTTTAGGCCCGCGCGTCTATCGGACATTGTCTTTAAAGGAGAATAAAGGATTTCCAATTATAGACTTTGAGAATGGTCGTATGTATGAAGACGTTAGTATATTAAATCATTTACTAAGAGAAAATCGTTTACTATATAAAGATTTTACAGTTTATAATGTGAGAGAGCATGAATTAAGCATCACAAAAAAAAACCCCTCCGGTTGGAGCGATTTTTTAAAATTGCTTAATTAAGCAACTGGAGAAAAAGTAACAAAGTTAATTGCAGGGATAGATATAGTTAGTGGAGTAGTAGTAGTACCATAACCGTATCCAACTGTCTGAAGGATAGTAAGAAGGTTACCTGTAACAGAAGTAATAATTCCTTCCACAAAACCATCAGACATAGCAATTTCTACTGGTGTCCCAATACGTTTTGTTAATTCTGCAGCTAAAAAGCTTTCAAACATATAATAAACCTCCTCCTTAAAGTGATGCTACTGTTTCAATTTTGCTTAGATTTACAAAATTCATCGTTCCATCACTTTCTACTAAAACGGCATAATCTGATAGAACGGCAAGTAAAACTCCTGTAAGTGTCTCGTACTCTGTTGACAATTGTACTGTTTGGTTAAGACGATTTGTTAAATCATTACGTAGAGCGTTTAAACTAGGTAGAAGTCTTAGTCTTAGAAGATCAATTAAAAGGTTAGTAGTCGCTGTAGTGGTAGTGTTTAGAAGGCCAGTAGCAGTAGCAGTCGTAGTGTTTAACAGGTCAGTAGCGCTGGCGGTAGTAGTGTTTAACAGATCAGTTACATTAGTGGTAGTAGAGTTCAAAAGATTAGTGATTAAAGAAGTATCCACAAGGCCATTAGTATTTAAAGTGTTAAGGAGCTCAGTTACATTAGTTGATGAATTAGCAGTGTTTAACAGATTGTTAGTTGTAGAAGTCGCTGTAGTGGGTAAGGTTTGTAATGTCCCAAGTAGGTTGAGTAACCTTGCTTTAGCTTCACTTGATAGTGCCAATATAATCATCCTTTCTTAATTGCATTTTTTTACATTATTGTCTATGTTTTATAATATGCTTATCCGATTTTTTCGGTGCTCAGCATTTTAATTATTTTAGTCAGGGGTTGAATAATCTTTTATGTGTATTTGAGGGGTATATGCAAGAGAGAAGTGTATTACAAATGTTCTGTGTTTATATTTTAATTTTTTAGTATGAAGAATAAACTTAACAATTTGTTTTGGTAAAGTAACTTTTAGACTGTGAATATATCAGGTATTGACTGCTCTAAGGTATTGCTGTTTATCAACTTTCTTTTGATATATATTCTGTGATTAGTTGCGTCAGAGTATTTTTATGGCGGTTAATGACGATTTTATTTTCTTCCTTAATAAAGGAAGCATATTTTTTAGTACCCATATTTTCATGAATTCTAGATAATAAAAGCGGTTCGGAAAGATAATGAAGATCAAATTTTTGAATGATTCGCGCCCATAAATCATAGTCATGAGTATAAAGGAGTGTTTCATCAAAAAAGCCCACAGAAGTAAACACATTTTTGCTTATCATTGTAGAACAGCCATTAATAATGTTCCCCTTACTCATTTGTTTTAGTACTTCAAGCTTACTTGAGGGATGAAATCCTATAGGAGGAGTTATAATATTACCTTTTGCATTAATAGCGTAGTAATTTGTATGGCTAAAAAGAGCATTGTTTATAGTCATGAATTCTAACTGGAGAGCAATCTTTTGTGGATAATAAATATCATCTGAACTAAGCCAGCATATATAATCTCCGGTAGCCAACTTGATACCCACATTTAAAGCACTTGCTGTTCCCCCATTTTCTTTTTCTGTATATATAATTTTATCTAAATAAGGAACGATTTTTTCTTTATATTGAGTGGATCCGTCATTTATCACGATAATTTCAATATCATTGTAGGTTTGATTTAGTAAACTGTCCAATGCATGACTAATAAATGGACAGTTGAAGAAAGGTACAATAACAGATACTTTTAACATATTTAATTCTCCTTTCAGATAACATTAAACTTATTAATATCCTATTTGATTATTATTTTATCTCTAATACCTTATTAAATAACATTACATTTATTAAGATATGAAACATATTTTAAATATGAAATAGATATTCGTTAGATTAATTTTACTCATCATTTAAAGTGAATAAAAATTTTAATTTAATAATATTGGTAAGTTAAGTAAAAGAGCAGTTCAATTTATTCATATTATTTATTAGAGTGGCCTTTATTATCTTAAGGTTTAATATACAATCTATAATTTTTGTTTTTAAATTAATTTACTAAATGGGGGTAAGAAATGAATATATTGTTTGTATTCTATGTCCCAAGTGGTGGTGTAGAGACTTTAAATCGTCAAAGGTGTAAGGCTCTTAAGAAACATAATATTAATGCCCACTGTCTCTATTATGAAAATAGAAAAAAGACAATAAATGATCATGGTACTCAAACGTTTGTAACAAATGAAGACAGGGAGATAAAAAAAATATTAGATGATGGAAATTACAGTCTCATTGTGATCGTTTCAGATTTCCAAGCTTTACCTAGATTTAAATCACTAGGTTATCGGGGAAAGATGATTATAGAAATACAAGGATACGGTCCAAAAAGTACCGCAAGAGCTGCCCTTACAAATGCTGTGCCTCTTGTAACTAAATATGCTTCTGGTTTCCTTAACCCTAAAACCCCTCACATTATGCAGCTGTTAGATGAACTTTATCCCTCATTCCCTGTTTTTAGTTTTAACAACTGTTTCGATACTAATCAGTTTTCATACCGATCCGTACCTGAAAGTCATACTCCACATATTGCATGGATTGGACGAATTGAAGATAATAAGAATTGGAGAGAATTTTTAAAAATAGGCAGTGAATTAGTTCATAATTATAATTCAGGCATACAGTTACATATGTTTGAAGATCCTACTATAAGTGAACCAAAAGAAAGAGCTGAATTTAAAAATTTAATTAAAGAATTAAATTTAGATGCAAATCTTCTGCTTCACGCGAATGTTCCTAACAATGAAATGGCAAATTACTTCTCAATGATCGGTGAATCTGGTGGCTTTTTATGCTCTACCTCTAAAGTGGAGGGCGCACCTTATTCTCTTCTTGAAGCAATGAGCTGTAAGTGTCCCGTATTGACGACAGACTCTGATGGTGTAAAAAGTTCAATTATTCATAATCAAACAGGAAAATATTATACGTTAGGTAATGTTGATGAAGCCGTTAAAGAAGCAAAAGAGTTGATAATGAATTCTCAATTAAGAGAGTACATACGTAAAAAAGCTCTCCAGCATGTAAAGATAAACTTTAGTCCGGAATTATACTGTACAAATTTTATTGCTATGATTAGATCTCTTGGAATATGATAATAAATAAAATACCAGAGCCTTTACATGCTCTGGTATTTTATTTAAGTTGGATTTTCATTTTCTGTTTCTAAACCCTTAGCCTGTTTGTACAGTGACAGAACATTATTAACCATGGTATCAAGGGACCATCGCTCTTTCGCCCATTCCTTAGTACAGACAGCCAGTTGTTTACGAAGAATATCATTTTCAAGTAAATACCTTAACTGATCATATAGTTCATGGATGTTTCCAACAGAGGAAACTAATCCGCTTCTGCCGATCTCAACCATTTCAGGTAAACCTGCCGTATTGCTTACAAGAACCGGTAAACCTGCGAGTTGAGCTTCCATGACAGAATAAGGCTGGGTATCATGTATACTAGGATGAACAAAAATATCCGCCTCTCTGAGAAAATGAGCAACATCATTAGAGATTCCTAAAAATCTAATGTGGTTACTAAGTTCTAAACTTTGGCATTGTTCTTGCAACTCCGCTTTTAATTCTCCTTCTCCAAGTATCCAGCATTCCCAATCATCTCTATCCTTTTTTAAAAGCGCAAGTGCATCTAGTAGATGATGAACACCCTTTAAATAAACGAGCCTCCCCATAAACAGGATAATTTTCTTTCCCTTTTTTGGTCCAATAATAGGGTATTTTATAGAATCTTCTTGAAAATTTTTAATATCTAATCCGTAAGAAAAAGTCATTATTTTATCCGGGGAAATAGAAAAGTTATCTATAATATTATTACGCATCCAAAGCGTAGGACTATGAATCAAATTACTAGATTGATATCCTAGACGTTCAAGGGTTTTATGGTATTGATATTCAAATGTATCTTGCAGTTGTTGATCAGTTTTCTTTCGATGCATGGTCTTAAGGGTAAAGAAAATATCCCTTGATAGGTTACCCAGTGCACTAGTAACAAGGGGAGTGTGTGAAGGTTTAACTCTACTTATAGCTCTTGCTGCTGTTACATCTAGTGCATGAATAATATCATACTGTTGGAGATTATAATATGCTGCTGATAATTCTAAGCTATAACGAAATATTTCAACATTATATATCCAGCTGTTTATAGGTAATGAAGGCATCTCTGTTACAATCTTTTCTTTAATATAAGGGGAAATATCATCAATTTCAATTTCTGGTTCTTTACCTATAATTCGATATTTAGTTGTATCAGGAGTATGGCTGAGTACATCGACAGAATGTCCCAAGTCTTCAAGAGATTTTTTGAGTAATGATACAAACGTCCAAACTCCCCCGGTATAGGGGAGTGGATAATAGGAAACCAATAAAATCTTCATTTATAATCATCCCTTAATTGTTTTGCATATATTTTGGTGTTGGGTGTGTGTGCTTATAACAACATTGCGGAAAGCTTGACTAGGTTACCTGAGTATATTTAAAAATTATATCTATAACCTGAGGATCAGGAATTTTGTAGTCTGGATGCAATTTAGTTTTTATCTCATCTAAGAAATCAATAAGATTTTTATCAAATGATGAAGTAGTATTGTCCTTCATTTATTATTAATTCCCTTCTTTCTTAAAAAACTAGGCTAAAAAGAATATCCGATTAAGTACATTTATATGAGAATAAATAAATTTATCTTAGTTATATAGGCTTCCCTTAATGTATAATATGTAAGAAATTTTTAATTGATATGGAGAGGGCTTATTCTTTTAATATTTCAATTAGGGATGTATGTAACAAGATTCAAATGTATATAGGTGTAAAGAGACTAAGAATAAGAGGTAACACTACTTGTAAGGGAGAATTTTAATCATTTGGATGGGATTCATAATTCGAACAAGTAGTGAAGTAGCTTATTAAATAAGGTTGAGGTAGGTATTCGTGGGCATAGAGAATTATAAACTTATACACACTTTATGATTGGTCTGACTGAAGTGATTTTATATATTCTTTTAAAAGAGGACGGTAATGATATTCAATAATTTTCATCTCTTTTTGCATTTCGGGTTGATATTTACGTGTTCCCGAATTCTCATGTGAGCGAAATTTTGTAAGGGATTCATCAAAGTAATGAATTTCATAGCCATTCACAAGCATGCGGAACCACATTTCATAATCGTGTGTATAACGAAAGTCTGGAGAAAAAACCCCTACTTTATCAAAAAATTCTTTTTTTATAAGGATCGTACAGCCATTAATAGCATTATAAGTTAGAAAAGCATTATAAACATCATCAAGATTGGTAAAGCGTTTAGTACACCAAGGAACTAAAACTTGATTGTCTTTATTAATGTAATCAAAATTTGTGAAACTGGCGTCTATTTTCTTTTTAGTCATGAAGTCTATCTGTTTAGAAACTTTTGTGGGAACAAAATAATCATCTGAGCTTAACCAAGCAATATACTCTCCTGTAGCAACAAATAAGCCAGTATTAAGAGCAGTAGCAGTTCCTCCGTTTTCTTTCCTTATATAAATAATCTTGTCTTTAAATGGCATAATTTTTTCCGTATAGCTTGTAGAACCATCGTCTATTACCACTATCTCTATATTTTCATATGTCTGATCTAAGGCACTTTTAATTGCCTGATCAACGTAAGGACAGTTATAAAAAGGAATGATTATTGATACTTTTGGACCCATTATTTACCCTCCAAAAAATAAATTGTGTTCAGGGCATATGACTCGCTTATTATCCATACTTAATCCAAAATTTTACAAAATGATAACTTTAATTTAAGCAATGGAAATTATAAGTTATATACTTTATGGAATATTAAGGAACCCATTAGTCTGAAATTACCTTATTTAATTCCTCAATTAGAATATGCAAAGAACTTGTTAAATGATAAGGAAACTCTCTAAAAAATACCTTTCGTATGCCAACCTCTAGTGAAAATATAGAAAAAGGTTCGATTAAAGTAAATCTTAATTAATTTCACACAAGAGATTTTATAAGAAACAGCAAAGGACTAATTAATAAAGTAGCCATTTTTCTTTCACTAGTTATTAGAACCATCTACTTGTTGACGATAAAAATCAACAATGTTCTTTATAGTAGTTTCTAGAGGGATTTTTGGTTGCCACCCCAATTCAATTAAAGATACAGGGTGCAAATCAACATGATTAACTATAGGGCTTTGATTATCTAATTTTGTTTGAAATGGAATATCCGTTGTTTTCCTAAAGATGTTTATAATTTCACCTAAGGAATGGCTCTTACCAGAAGAGACATCATATATGTCACCAGACTTCCCTTTCTTGAGAAGACAATCATAAGCTTTCACTGCATCTCGTACATCTAAAAAATCTAAACGATTATTTAAATTACTAACATTTAAGAGTTTTTCTTCTTTCTCTCTTTCCATATTTACAATCCTCTGAGCAAAAATTGAACAGACTCCTGTAGAGAATCCCGGCCCTACTAAATTTGATGGTCTAGCAATGACAATATGCATATTATATAAGGTAGCCCAAAATTGAGAAAAAATGGATTGTATCGTTTTGCTTAGGCCATAGGGGTGGTTAAAGGTGGGGATAGATGTTGGATTAAATTGGAGAGCTGAACTCACAATGACTGTCTTACAAGCTGGTGCTTCTTGTCGGAGAGCCTCAATAAGATATGCTGTCCCCATTGCATTCACTTCTAGGGAATTAAGAGGATCTTCCCACGAACGACCTACCGCATTCTGTCCTGCTAAATGGAGAACATAATCAGGCTTTATTTCTTTAATAAGGTCTTTTATTCCCTTTTTATTAAATAAATCGCATTGTTTTGTTTTAACTTTTTTATAACAAAAGTTTCTCTTATTAGTGATGGCTATAATATCCAAGTCTAATTTTGAAAAATATTCACACGCATGTTGTCCAGTAAAGCCGCTTGCTCCGGTAATTAATAATTTATGTTTTGCGTTCATTAGTTTCACATCCCACCCAGTGTATTTAAACTTTCCATTAAATTAAGCTTAATATTAGATGTATGCTAAAAAAAACAAATCTTTCATTTAGAGCCTTTATGCTACTGGATTAAAATATTGTTTTTTAAATAAAAATGGTAGTTTATAACATTAATTAGCTGCATGAATACCTATATATAAGGGGATTTGGGAGCGCTGATGTTATAAAAAGAGGAGAGAAATTTATGAAAATATTACTTGCTACATTTTGGGAAGTCCCTCATGTAGGTGGCGTTTGGAATTATATGCAACAGTTAAAAAAAGAACTTGAAGCCTTGGGACATGAAGTAGACTTGCTTGGTCATGGAGCAGGGAATGAATCAGTTCATATTGTTAATAAAAATCAAGAATTTATTAAAGATGAGCTTTCATTAGTCACAAAGTTAGCTCAAAAAGAGAAAAATCAACCTCTCCTATATAAAGATGAAGTAGTTAAATTTTATGAGAAGCAGCGTCTGGGTTATATGGAAGGAATTACGAATCTAGGCATAGATCAATACGATATAATTCATACACAAGATGTAGTGTCAACTGCCTGTATTAGCCCGCTAAAACCTGAAAAAACAGCATTAGTAGCAACTATACACGGTTGTGTGGCTCACGAATTAAATCACTACGTTAAAAATACTTTGAAATCCTCTACCGCCGATATAGCATGTAAGTATTTTAATGAGCTTGAGCATACAGGTGCTATGTCTGCTGACTGTACAGTGGTCGCAAATAACTGGCTTAAGAATATTTTAATAAAGGAATTTCAGGTTCAAGAGCAAAAGCTCACAGTATTTCATTATGGATATGATATTAATTCTTTTCTTCAGCGGATGCAAAACCCCTCAACTCTTCGTTCACGCGTTGGTCAACAAGTAATTATTTATACGGGAAGGTTGGTTGAGATTAAGGGAATTCATCATTTATTATCTGCACTCAGTGAATTAAAAAAGTTAAAAAAAGGATGGGTATGTTGGATAGTTGGGGATGGGGATAAAAAAGCTGAGTTAAAAGCTCAGAGCAGAGCACTAGGGCTAGGAAAAAGAGTTGTTTTTTTAGGCAACAGAAATGATGTCCCTTCTTTACTATCTCTCGCTAATATCTTTGTACTTCCCAGCCTTATAGAAAATCAACCCCTATCCGTAATTGAAGCGCAACTTGCTGGCAAACCCGTAATAGTAAGTGATGCAGGGGGATTACCAGAAATGGTTCAACACGGTTCAACAGGAATAATTTCGCCTGCTGGAGATCCAAACTCACTATGTAAAAATATTTATAACTTATTAATAAACCCAGAATACAGGGATAACTTAGGGTCTAAAGCACGGGAATGGGCCTTAAATCATTGGTCACAAAAAAAAGCAGTTGATAAGGTATTGAACGTTTACGAAAAGGCTCTCTCAGACCGGAAGTAAGCTTATAACTTTTAGTAGTGTGGCAAAGGTAAATCAATACATCTTTTTAATGAAGTATTGGGTAGGGAGCTTACACAGTAACCTTTTTGATGACATATACTATTGAAACTTAAAGAGGGAGAGAATAGTATATGAAGGCTATAGTAACTGGAGGGGCGGGTTTTATTGGTTCCCATCTTGTGGAAGAACTTATTATAAAAGGATTTCAAGTTCATATAATTGATAGCATGATCTCAGGAAAGCAAGAGAATATACATCCTCTTGCTACTCTTCATGTTGAAGATATATGTAGCAAAGAGACTAAACAAATTATTCTCAAGGAAAAGCCAAATATAGTGTTTCACCTGGCTGCTCAGGCGGATGTTTCAAGATCCATCAATGATCCCCAGTACGATGCTGATGTAAATATAAAGGGCACTATCAATATACTTGAGGCTTGTCGAGATGCTTCTGTTGATAAATTTATATTTGCATCCACTTCAGCTGTTTATGGAGAGTTGCAAAAAGATTTAATTACCGAGATGGACCCTACAGTACCTATTTCTTATTATGGTTTATCTAAGCTAACAGCCGAGTCATATATACGCCTATTTTCTCATTTATATGGACTATCTTATACAATTCTTCGTTATGGAAATGTATATGGACCTAGGCAGACCCCAAAGGGTGAAGGAGGAGTAGTTGCAGTATTCTTAGATAGACTAAATAAAGGAACCATGCTAAATATTCATGGTGATGGTGAACAAACCCGTGATTTTATTTACGTAAAGGACATTGTTCAGGCAAATATAGCTGCTATTGACAAGGGCCACCAGGAGGTTATTCATGCTAGTACTACGCAGAGAACCTCTGTGAATCGTCTATTAAAGGAGCTTGAGAAGATTCATGGTTCTAAAATTAATATAAGCCATACGGAAGGACGACCTGGAGATATTAAACATAGCTGTCTCGATAGTAAAAAAGCGCATAAGCTATTAAAGTGGCAGTCTCAAGTTTCTATCTTTAGTGGCTTAGCAGAAACATACGCATTTTTAAAAAAATAATCAATGGCATTTATAAATATGATTGTTTAATAGTTAGTCGATTTACTCACTTGACTTAAAGCTTCTCTATGATCCACCCATAATCCTTTGTGTGAATGCTTATTTTATTAGATTAGTAGTTACTAGCCCTTCCTTTTTTTGGATTTGTGCATTTAATATAATATATAGACTCGTACAAATTTTATTTTAAGGGGAAAATAGTATGAATTTAGAAGGTATAAAAGGGCAATACGACGCTATTTTCAGTTTAGGGGATTTGTGTTTGACTTCACTTCAGCTTAAAGATAACAACTTAAGAACGTTTTCCGGAATCTTAGATTGGGTTTCGTCTCCTTCTTTAAAGAATGTTAATGTTCTCTTACAGAACCGATTTGCTGATTTTTTGAATCTAAAGAATCTTAGAATTATAAAATATATATCACAATGGGACTTATTAGTGTGGGATGAAATTTATAATATAGGGTTTAACCATGATTTTAAAACAGACAAAAATACACTTACCTATTTAGGTGGCTATGCTGAGGTTAAAGAAAAATATGATAGAAGAATTCAGCGCTTTTTAGAGAAGTTGTCTACAGGTCAAAGAATCCTGTTTATAAGAACTGAAGCAAGTTTTGAAGAAGCTGCTGAGCTTGAAGCTATCTTATCTGGAATGATTGCTAATGATTTTAAAATTCTTGTTATTAATCATACAGATGTGGACCATTTAGTTGAAAAGAGTTGGTCTCTGCAAAGAGTCTGTGCTATTGAACTGCCTAATCATGATAAATGGAATGCAAACACTCATTATTGGAAGATGATACTAGCTGATATTACCCTTTTATAATTACATGAAGGAGCCTTTTCTTACCTAATTATAAAAGGGTAATTTTATATAATTGTGAAGTTTTGCTGTTAGTAAGAGCAACTATTAAACTTAAAGGGAGGATATGTGCTGAGGTATTAGTGTAAATACATAGAATTTATTCTTTATTTTGTTCTAAGTCAGTTATACCGTATAAATTGTTTTCTCTAAATATAATTAACATGAAGATTATTGGACAAGTTGAAACGAATTTTTATTCAATTTCATTTAAGGCATCTCTTCTAATGATGTTAGGGTGCTTTTTAAGGGTGCCCTTACTATGGTAAAGAGCAACTGATAAATCTGTTTGTAACTAAGTATTTAAATTAACTTATCCTTAGTTATAACATAGTAAGCAAATAAGGAGGGGTGTATTATGGATAATAATCACTTTCAAGAGACTCATAATAGTAATGATAATAACTCCACTCAAAAACAACGTTACCGCGTGATAACAGGAGCATTTAACGATAAAGTAACAGCAGATCAAATTGCAACTGAAATAAAAGAGCGTTATGGTTTAACAGTGTATGTAATTCCTGAACAAGTTAAAAGATCTAGCTCTTCCTGAATGGGTTATGCTAAGTTAGCTTTTATAATTATAAGAGTTACACAACAAATAAGGTATTATAAAAAGAGACAGCTAATTAGCTTCATTTTGAAATAATTGGCTGTCTATTACCCCTTTAATTTAATTATTTAAAAATGAATGTTTAAATAAATCACAAAACTTCAAACAATAGGTGGAGATAAAAAAGGACATCATTTTTAGTGTGGCTTTCTTTATCATTTCTATTATTTAGAGGGAATTATTTAGACATCCATTCTTTTAATTCATTTAACATCTCTCTGTAACCTGGAGGGGTGTAACAAAAGTCTGTGCGGGTACTAATGATTGTTCGGTCTAATACTACTTCCTCGTCGGGACTTATTTCAATATCATCCTTCTCAAAAACTTCTTTAAACAATTCTAATAATGTTAATTTTGATAACTTTTGCTTTGAATGTAGATGATATAATCCCGTAACATTATTTTCTATAAAAAATTCAATTGCCTTCGCTAACTCTAAGGTTGTTACTCCGTTCCAAAAAACTTTTTTATACCCTTTTATTATTCCCCTTTGGTTCATGAACCAAAGAAATAGACCAATTCCACCTTCCTTCAGTTCAGGACCTATTATTGAAGTACGGATTGTTAGGTGCTTATTATCAACAATTTCACCAAGTTGTTTAGATTGAGCATATACCGATGTACCATCTGGAGAATCGTTTTCTGTATAATCCCCTTTTAATCCTAAAAATACGCAATCTGTGCTAATATGAATTAACTTACCTTGATAACGTTCAATTAATTTAGCTAATTGATGCGGTAGTAAGCTATTTATTTGAAAAGCACGCATAGGATTATTACTTGCGTGTTCATTTAAGACTCCAATGCAATTGATAATAATATCTGGCTTTATAGCGTCGATAGTTTCCTCGAGCCTTTTAAAATTTGTTATATCCAAGTAGATTCCATTTTTATCCTTAGGATCTCTTGATGTATAGGATACATCATAATTTGAATTTAGCATGAAATACCTTGTGATTACATGCCCTGCCATTCCTTTTCCACCAAGAATCAATAATTTCATTTAAATAAAACCGCCTTTCAGCAACATTTCTCTAATTGCCTCTTTGCTAATTGTTTCTTTACTTGAATCATATTTTTCTAGGTTTACAAGGGTGTATGGTGCGTAATATTCTTTTAAGCCTTCAATATGGATTGGAGGTAAAATAACGAAATATTCATCATCATATGTGACAGTGGTCGTACTCTCATATTCAGATAAAAGTAATTCGTGTATTTTCTCTCCAGGTCGTATACCTAATGTTTCAATTTCAATCGTTTCTTTACCAGAAGCCTCTATCAATACACTAGCTAGGTCAATAATTTTGCAAGTAGGCATTTTCATAACAAAAATTTCTCCGCCCAGACTTTCAAATGTCGCCTTAAAAACAAGTTTTATTGCATCTTCTAAAGTTAGAAAGAAGCGGGTCATATTTGGGTCCGTAATGCCGATTTTCCCTTTCTCCTGAATTTGCTTTTTAAATACATGAATAACACTCCCGTTTGTTCCTAGTACATTACCGCCACGTATACAAACAAATTTAGTTTTAGTATTTAATGTGTTAGCGTGAATAATTAGCCTTTCTCCCATCGCCTTTGATAAGCCATAGAAGTTAGCGGGGTTTGATGCTTTATCAGTAGAAATATAGACAACTCTATCTACATTGCAACTTATAGCTGCATCTATTACATTTTGTGTTCCATGTACATTTGTTTTCAATGCCTCAATTGGCTGATCTTCGCATACTGGAACATGCTTTAAAGCAGCTAAGTGAAAAACATAATTCACATCTTGACAGGATTCCATTATTGCTTCCCTGTCTTTAATATCACCAATTATGAAACTTAATTTAGGATGGTTGTCAAACTCTTGCTTCATTGTGAATTGGTTGGACTCATTTCTTGAAAAAACGCGGATTTCTTTAGGGTTATGTGTTAATAGTTGTTTAACTAATTCGTATCCCCATGAACCTGTACCGCCTGTCACTAAAATAGTTTTATTTTCAAACACCTTTTATTCCTCCTAATACTACTTTAATCACTTTATCTGAAACGTTTAGATGACCGTACCCTTCGGGATAGTACCAATTTTTTAATTGATTAACCATTACATGGACACAGCTTAAAATTTGATCAGCACTTATTCCTGAAAGCATATTACTTCCACATTCAATTGTTTCTGGTCTTTCAGTTGTTTTACGAATGGTTACAGTAGGAACGTGAAATAAACAGCATTCTTCTTGTACTGTACCGCTATCTGTCAAGACACAGTAAGCGTTTTTTTCAAGTTTTACAAAATCAAAAAAGCCAAATGGCTTATGAAGTTCTACTAGTGGGTGAATGTTAACAAGTGAACTATGTTCTATTCGAGACTTTGTACGAGGATGTATGCTACATATGACTCTTTTTTGGTAATATTCGGCCACCATATTGATCCCTTTAATAATTTCCAGTAATCGATCTTCATGATCAACATTTTCCGCACGATGAGCAGTAACTAAAAAGTAGTCTCCTTCTTTTAAGGACAATTTGTTAAGAATCTTACTATCTTCTATTCTAGATTTGTAATACGTTAAAACTTCATTAATTGGGTTTCCAGAAACAATAATTCGATTAGAGGGGATACCCTCTCTAAGTAAGTTTTCTTTACTTTGGGGAGTATAAGGAAGATTGAAACTTGAAATAGAATCAATAATTCGTCGATTCTTTTCTTCAGGCACTTCTAAGTCAAAGCAACGATTTCCAGCTTCCATATGAATAACTGGTATACCCATTCTTTCAGCTAAAATCGCACTTAGACCACTATTAGTATCACCTAATACTAAAATTTTGTCCGGTTTTTCTTTCAAAAATATACCTTCTAGCTCTTTGTACATTTTTGATAACTGTTCCCCTAGGGTAAGTTGTTGGTTAGCCAATATATAATCTGGTTGGCGAACATTTAATTCTTGGAAAAATACCTCGCTTAATGAAGCGGTAAAATTTTGTCCTGTATGCACCAAAATGTGTTCTGTAGCATAATCATCCAGTTTTCTGATAATGAGGCTTAAACGTATAATTTCGGGTCTTGTACCCAAAATAGTCATAACTTTCATTGTATACACACCCTATTCATGTTATTTGAGCATAAGTACCTGCTCTATTTCGTATTCGCCCCCTTATTTATTAAAATATGCTCATCCTTGTTTCTTGCTATAGGCTAATCTATTAATCTTCCCAATAAAAACTTAGCTACCCAATTTATAAAACTTTTTAAGTGAAGTGGGAGGAAGGCGGTATAAACATAAGGATTTCTTTAGAGCTTATTATTCTTTTGTAAAACTTTAAAAATAGCGTTAAAAAGAGTTGCGTATTGGGCTTATAAAAAAATTAAAAAGGGATATTTATTGATTCAATCATTATAAAGAAAGACAGCAGAAGCTTTTTAGGAAGTTCTGCTGTCTTTCTTTATAATGACTCTTTCTTTTTATCTTCATTATCATGGCCATAAAAAAGATATGCTCTATCTTAAATGCTAATCCCAATAATTACTCAAACTTACTCCGTTTAATACATAATCCCATACTAGTTCATTATTTGGGTCATCCATAGGTACTTGAACAGAACAGACCCCATCAATCGTCCAATGCATATCAATAACGTTTTTAAGTCCCTCTGCCGGCTGAAGGAGTAATATATTAAACGACCCTTTTGTCAACCCTGATATTACAGATTTTAATTCTATAGCTTCTTCTGGACTAGCTGCTCCCCATCTAATAAATAAAATGGAGGAACTATTTTCGACTTTCTCCAAAAATCTAGCTATTCGCTGATGGAGTTTCTCTTTATAGGAAGGGTACATTACAGTCCAATCCACGTTTGGAATGATAGGGAAATCATGGACAGAAATGATATTGTAGTAAGTATCATGAATGAAGTGAGCATTAACTGGTTCAGTTCCTCCTTCTTCAGGAAAGATTGCTACACCATCATCGAGAAAATGAGCATAACCGTCAGTTCGCTGTAAGTTTTGAAACTCCATAAATCCAGTAAATCTATTTTTTAGCAATCTACTCACATCAGAAATTGAATTAGATATCATCCAGTCTAAAGGGAACGAAAATCTTCTCCAATTATGTCTTCTTAAATTAAGAGAGGGACCACACCAGCTGCCTAACCCTAACATTAAATCATAAGATCCTCTAATATCCTGTAAATTCAATATAATCATCCCTTTACTTTTAACAGTTCTATTATAGTAAATGCTAAATCATTTATTTTTGCTTGGACAAAGTAACTACAGACTTAGAGAAACTTAATCCTAATAGGTCTTAAGTAACTAAGAAAAGTGGATAAATACCTAAAAATTATCCCCCCACTTATTTTAAAATTTAGGGTACATAGCTAAATACGTTCAGATGGCAATTTGTTTAGTTATTTCTAGATTCATGTTCATATAAAGTATTCAATTTACACTAAAATATAAAAACACTGAATATTCCTACAAGGTCAGTGCTTTTAAAAGTGTATGTTATATTTTTCACATTGGTATTGGTATTTAATATACCAATAGTTTTTTCATTAATTTAGAAGAGTTAATGAACTGCTCGGTTTGCATTGATTCTTCCGTAAGTCCAATATAAGCCTGTGCCTGGTACTGGATCACAGGTAGATAAAATAGTATTTTTAATTTGTACATTATTTTTCCCTTGAGCTGCTAATAATGCTGCTAATCCAGCTACGTGGGGGCAGGCCATCGATGTACCACTTAAATACGCATAATAACTCCCTGTGTAAGTGGATAAGATAGTTGAACCAGGAGCTGATACTTCTACCCAAGTACCATAATTAGAAAAATCAGATTTTTGATCGTTTATATCTGTAGAAGCGACAGCAATTACGTTCTGATAAGCAGCTGGATATGTTAGTGTATTAGAAGCTTCATTTCCAGCCGCAGCTACAATAACCACCCCTTGATTCCAGGCGTGATTAATGGCATTCTCTAAAGTAATTGATCCTTGAGAAGAGCCTAAACTCAAATTAATTACTTTAGCTCCTGCATTTGTTGAGTAAGTAATTGCATTTGCAATATTACTCAAGGTTCCATTTCCGCTGTTATCAAGAGCACGAACAGGTATTATAGATGCTGAAGGAGCTATCCCTGCAATACCTAAACTATTTTCTGTAAGAGCTCCAGCAATACCAGCTACATGAGTTCCATGACCATTACCATCGTTAGGATTTAAATTCCCCTCTACAAAATTATAACCAGGCCAAAGCTTAATAGCTAACTCAGGATGGTTTAATTGAACTCCTGTATCTATAATAGCAATTTTTATATTTCCGTTACTGGTAGTAACATCCCAAGCATCAGGAGCTTGTACTTTTTGAGGGCCATACTGATAGGCGAAAAAAGGATCATTAGGTGTATAGAAGGCTTTCAACATATGATTTGGTTCTGCGTATTCTACCTCTTCTAATTTATTATAAATTTTAATAAGTGTATTAATATCCCTTTTAGAATGTAAAACTTGAAAATCAAGTTCCTTGTTGTGGTCTAAAATTGTACATTTATGCTTATGATGAATTTTTAGCTGTGTTTCTTCACACACATCTTCTTTAAACTTAACGATTATTTGAGTGTTCTTAGTAAATTCTGAAGAATCTAACTGTAAGAGTATCACTATATATTTCACAGTATAAAATAACAGTATAATAACGAATAAAGATGAGACAGTAACAAGCCAACTAAGCATCTATTTCCCTCCTAAAGAACTGAGTACTTATAGAATATTCATGTTTCGTTAGAAAGGATTGGACAAACGTATTACTTATGAAAACATTAATTGAATTTATAAATTCAGGTTAAAATATGTATAAAGATATATTCGTAAGCAATGTATTACTGAATTCTTTAATTACAGTTCTGTAGACCTCGGTTTGTGAAAATACTGATCCTCAAGGAGTGGATAAATCAATAAAACAAAAACAACTATCCTCAAACGAAGACAGCTGTTTTTGTTCTTATAAAGTTTAGTTGAATGTCTCAACGCTTCTTGGCAATTTTGCCTGAATTATTTGATGTTAATGTTAAGAAAATTTTCGTTTTATTACCCACAGATTTTCTTGCTTTTTTCATGGCTAATCCCCCTCTTTATATTTATAATGATGCTACATTGACTATTATAGAAAAAATCATCAAGTTTGCCTGGGCTATTTTTAGTAAATTAGGATTGTGCCCTCTTTTAAATTAATGTATAAAAATTACATTTTATAATAAAAGCATATAGGAAAAGTGCGTTTTTATAATTTGTGAGGAAAGATATATAAATTACATTATGGTGATAAAAAAAGATTTCGGTTTAGGAAGAAAACTTATTCCAATTACCTGGTTTATTATAATGTCACTAAAAATTACCTTAATTATGGTTCTTACTTTTTCATAATTAGATAATATTCTTAGATAGTACTTCTTATCTTAAGGTGTGTATTCAGTATAATATATACTTATTTCCAACTCTTTTGTTCCATAATAAGGATTTTTAGTCTTTTGGGATTGTACACTTTATAATATGTAAGATAAATACAAGTTTTTGAACAAGTTTTAATACTCTAAAAAAATATTATGTAATTAGAATGATTTAATAAGACTAAATAAGTAGAGTAGAACTAGATTATTTAACCATTTTTAGTAAAACAAATAATAATTGAGCTTTTTGCTTATACAGATTTCAATTTTTTTCATATCATGTAGTATCTCTTTTAGGGGGTGATTGCATGCCAAAACATCGTACTTCTGATGAGCGTCGTAGCTCACGACGTACTTCTGACGAGCGCCGTACTTCTTCAAGTAACCGTGGGACATCTTCGAATGGTTTTCGTTTGGATGGTTTAAGACAAGGTGATAGAATTGAAGTTTTTTCTGCTGGAAATCAACTTAACGGAGTTGGTACATTTATCCGTATACGCGATGGATTTTTAGTCTGGGTGAATGAAGATGGTAATATTACTTCAACTAGCTTAGATACTATTAGTATCAGTAGAGTATCTGGAACGTAAAGTATCTGGAACAATGTAATTTGGACGGGCTATTTGCAAAGTTTTAATAAATTAGAAAACTAAAAAAACTACTGTGTTAAGCCAGTAGTTTTTTTCTTTTACTAAGAAAAGGATCTTGGGATATAGCGTTTTACTGCCTGGTTGGTGTAATTAGAATTTTGTATGTCTACACTATTTTATGCACAACTAATTAAGGGGTCTGTGCAAAATTTTAGCTTTTAATTCAAGAAAATTTTGCTCAGTACGAAGAGCATTAACCTCCTTACAAAGAATTTCTTACAGCTCTCCTTTGTAAGGAGGCTTAGGGATATTATAGAATACATAACCAAATTGTATTTGAAAAGATTACTTCTTTATAGAAAAAATAGTTACTTGCGTTTTTTTAGTTTCCGCAAGTTTACATAAACTAAAGGTAAACAGAGTAAACATAAAAAAGACCCTCACCTCTCAGGAGATAAGGGTCTTTTCAGTTACCTTCACTTACATACTATTATTTAACATCCTAGAACATTTTTGTATTTCATTACACAGTGTTACGTTCTTTCGTGCAACTTGGCCGCCTAGAGGAATATGGTTAGATACTATACCCATAGAGTTTTCAACCACGGAAAATCCTATACCAAAAGCTTTTAGGTTTTGATTCTAGGTTTTCCTGAGCAGCTGCAATTAGTTTCTTTGTATCACTAATTTCTCGAATAGCATTAGTTAACTTCTCGTCCCTTTTTTCTAGATTATTTTCAATATATTTATCTTGAGAGGATAACTTTTCTGTAAGCTGTCCTATAAGCTTGCTTTGTTCATCTAAACGTTGAATAAGTGCAAATTGAAACTGCTCATCTTTTTCAGAACGATTAAGTAATTCTTGAACTTTATCTTCGAGAGATTCCACCTTTTTTTCGAGCTTTGATTGAACCTCGATAGATTCTGGTATGATTTCTCCCTGAAGCCATTGGTTAATCATTTTATAACTCCAATTTTGCTCTTGTATTCTTTTCTTGATTTCAATTAGCAAATCAATATTCTGTTTAGTATATCTTCGGTGGCCTCCCTCTGTTCTTTGAATCTGGAGATTA
>ENA-ORXC01000232-ORXC01000232.1-marine-metagenome-genome-assembly--contig:-NODE-232-length-47687-cov-4.119387_pt1 | contig 47687 bp, 40 predicted proteins | sample MGYA00237865_ERZ511478 | MGnify/ENA metagenome assembly ERZ511478
CCAGCGGAAGGGCATAAACGAAAGAGCCCGCTTCAATTGGGGAAAATAAAAAGAACACAGCAATTGCGGCTCCTGCTCCTGAATTAATTCCTATAATTCCAGGTTCCGCTAAATCATTGCGCGTAACCCCTTGTAAGATAGCGCCTGACAAAGCAAGAGCCATTCCGGCTAAAAGGGTAATGATGATTCGCGGAAGTCGAATTGAAAAAAGAACAAACTCATCTGCAAAATTCCCTTTGGCAAAAAGAGTAGGAAACACTTTATTATAAGGAAGGGAGGCATCCCCAAGCCCCATTCCTATCACAATCGTTCCAAGAATCAAAACAGTGAGCAGCATCATAATTATTCGTTGTTTTCTAATAAGCGCTGGGTGGATCATGAGAATGCTTTTCCTCCTTTACGAACAATGACTAAAAAGAAAGGTAAACCAATCATGGATACAACTGCTGCTATCGGTGTTTCATAAGGCGCACTTATGGTTCGGCCCAATGTATCAGCGAGCAGCATAAACGCTGCGCCAGTGACAGCGGACATAGGAATAATATAACGATAGTCGGTTCCTACAATTCCTCGTACAATATGAGGAATCATCAAGCCGATAAACACCATGTTTCCGACTAGCGCAACAGAAGCACCTGCAAGAAGAATCATGACAACAAATAAAATGGTTTTGACCTTTGTTGTTTGCTGACCTAACCCCACAGCGACTTCTTCGTTTAAGCTTAAAATAGTAAGCTGCCGAGAAAGCAAAAGGGCAATGAATATACCTCCCACAATAAAAGGAACAATGATTTGAAGCTGTCCCCAAGAAGTGCCTACTATTCCGCCAGCAGTCCACATCGATACATCTTTTGAAATTTTAAAATAAATACCGACGCCTTCTCCGATCGCATAAAGAAACGCTGAAACGGCAGCCCCGGCTAGTACAATTCGAAGCGGAGAAAAACCGCCTCTTTTTATAGCAGCAATTCCAAACACCAAAATTGCGCCAACCGCAGCTCCGATAAAGCAAGCAATCGTAATACCTAAATAATTTACAGAAGGGATAAAGGCAATGGTTACAGCTAAAGCTGCATTTGCGCCAGAAGTTAAGCCTAAAAGTCCTGGATCTGCAAGAGGATTTCTTGTCATACCTTGCATAATCGCCCCTGATACTGATAAAGCAGCTCCCACAAAAATAGCGGCGATTTCACGGGGGAGGCGAATATCTCGGATGATCGAAATCTGTTCGTTTACACTGCTTGATGAAAGCGCTAGCCACACGTCTTTTATCGATATATCAGCAGCGCCAAAAACCATTGAAGAAACAAACATTATGATGAATACGAGCAAGGCACCTATTAGTTTATATAAAAAAGGAATGAAACGCTGATTGTCTATTTTCATAAAACACCCATCTTTTCATGTAAGAATAAATTTAGTAAAACAAAGCAAGAGGAATTCTAAAAAGAATTCCTCTTGAATGAATTACTTGCCAAGAAATTTTTGAGTAAAGAAATCTAGTTGATAATCTAATGTGATTGGATCATTAAAATAAAATTCTTTTGCATTTGCTTCAAATACATGATTATTCTTTACAGCAGGAATATTTTTGTACGTATCTGTTTTCTCAAATGATGTATCTCCATCTTGGTTTTTGCTGAAGATTAAATAATCTCCGGCATATTCAGGAAGAACTTCTGGTGAAATTGCATAGTAACCATCTTTCAAAGCCATGTCTTTTACTTTCTCTGGCATTTTTAATTTCATTTCTTGATAAAGAATCTCCGTTCCGCGTCCCCAGTTATCGCCAAATACATAAAGCTGCTTGTCAAAGTTCTCAATAACTGAAACCGTGGTATCGTCGCCAATTTTAGCTTTGATGTCAGAACCAGCTTTTGCCGCACGCTTTTTAAAATCGTTTACCCATGACTGTGCTTCTTTTTCTTTATTTAATAGTTTTCCGATTTCTACATGCTGAGTAAGGTAGTCTACTTTATCGTATGTATACGTGACGGTAGGAGCAATTTTTTTCAATTTATCAACGTTTTTTGTAGTAGATAAGCCAATAATTAGGTCAGGCTTTAATTTAATGATCTTTTCTAAATTTTCATCTGATACTTCTTCAACGCCTTTTAATTTCTTTTCAAAGCGGGGATTCATTTTAGACCATGAATCAACTCCGACAATATTGACACCTAACGACATGACGTTACCTGCATAGGAGCCTAACACTACAACACGTTTCGGGTTAGCCGGAACTTTTACAGGGCCGTCTTCAGATTGATATGTGATTGTCTCCGATCCGCTGTTTCCTTTACTAGAATCGTTTTTGCTTTCAGTTGAACCGCTGCTGCAGGCACTAATAAGTAGTACGAATATGAGCATGAATGGAAGCAGTAATTTTTTCATTTAGTTATCTCCTCTTAATAAGTTATATGTGATGCACATTGGTTTGTTGGTTCTCGGGTCTCGTCCGATTTCAGCGTCGATATGAAACACTTTTTTTAGAACGTCATGCGTAATGACTTCGTCACACGTTCCGGCTTTAACAATCTCTCCATCTTTTAAAGCGATAATATAATCTGCAAAACGAGCGGCTTGATTTAAATCGTGAAGCACCATTACGACGGTACGTTCTTGCTCTTTGTTTAGCTTTTGAAGCAGCTCAAGCACTTCTAACTGATGAGCCATATCCAAGTAGGTAGTCGGCTCATCGAGGAATATAATATCTGTTTCTTGAGCTAAAGCCATTGCAATCCACACTCGCTGACGCTGACCGCCTGAAAGAGAGTCAACGAGACGAAATTTGTAATCTTTTGTTCCGGTTACTTCAAGCGCCCAGTCAATCGTTTGATAGTCTTGTTTCGACAGACGCCCAAACCCTTTTTGATAGGGAAATCGCCCATAAGATACGAGTTCTCCAACAGTTAAGCCGCTGGCACTTTCGGGGGTTTGAGGGAGAATGGCCATTTTTTTAGCGAGTGCTTTTGTATGTTCTGTTGAAATATTTTCACCATCTAAAATAACGGAACCGGATTGATGAGAAATAATGCGGGTGATGGCTTTTAAAAGCGTTGATTTGCCGCATCCGTTTGAACCAATAATCGTGGTAATCTTTTTGTCTGGAATGTTAACGCTTAAATCTTTTACTATTAGACGTTCACCATAACTAATATGTAATTTCTCTGTATATAGGCGAACCATATCTGAACCTCCGTTTATGTTTAATACAACAAATATATGATAATGATTATCAATATCGTTTTCTTTACATACTATAATTCGAACGTTTTCGTATGTCAATAGTTATTTTTATTGTCAAAACGTTGAAGAAGATGTATATTTAAATGAGAATGATAATCAATAACGGTTGATTGTAAGGAGTGAACGTGCATGACACAACATGAACTTTTTGATGTGACAATTATCGGTGGGGGACCAGCTGGCCTTTACTCGGCCTTTTACAGTGGACTAAGGGAAATGAAAACAAAGCTGATTGAATACCAGCCAAAGCTAGGCGGGAAGCTTCACGTTTATCCAGAAAAAATGATTTGGGATGTGGGCGGACAAACTCCTGTTGCTGGTGCAAAGCTTATTGAACAGCTTGTCGAACAAGGGCTGACGTTTGATCCAACTGTTGTTTTAAATGAGAAGATTGAATCGATTTCTCGCTTAGAAAATGGTATTTTCCAGCTGACGAGTTCTTCAGGTGAACATCATTACTCTAAAAGCATTATCCTTGCTGTCGGAGGAGGTATTTTAAATCCGCAAAAGCTCAAAATTGAAGGGGCAGAACGATTTGAAATATCAAACTTAAACTATACGGTTAAATCTTTGCAGCATTTTAAAAATAAAACGGTGATTGTTTCCGGGGGAGGAAATTCAGCCATTGATTGGGCAAATGAGCTAGAGTCCGTTGCTAAAAAAGTATATATTACGTACCGAAACAGTGAACTAAACGGTCATGAAGCACAAGTGAGACAATTAATAAACAGTTCAGCTCGGTGTCTGCTTAACACATCTATTACAAAATTAGTGGCTGATGCGACGCATGAATTTATTGAAAAAGTTGAGCTGAGTAATCATCAAACCGGTGAAATTTCTTATTTACCGATTGACGAAGTCATTATTAATCACGGTTATGAAAGAGATACAGAGCTGTTAAAAAACAGTGAATTACATATTAAAACCATTGATGACTGCTATGTTGCAGGTAACGCAGCAAGCGAAACGTCGGTAGAAGGCGTGTATGCAGCGGGAGACATTCTCATGCACGAGGGAAAGGTCCATTTGATTACAGGTGCTTTTCAAGACGCTGCTAATGCCGTAAACAAAGCAAAAAAATTCGTTCAGCCCTCTGCTGCTAAGGCGGCTATGGTTTCTTCTCATAATGAAGTATTCAAAAAACGTAATTCAGCACTAATTAAACAAATGATGAAGTAAAGCGAGGTGCAGGGTGCATGTCGCTTCTTTCTCTACGGTGGAATTATCTCCATGGAGAGGCAGGGAACGAAAAAAGAAAAGAGAAATATAATAAAAGAAAACGCTTACATTTTTTTAAAAAAATGACATAGTGCTTGTGTGCATAAGGGGGAAGCCGTATGAACGAAAAAGAGAAATATCAGTTTGAAACAAAAGCCATTCACGCAGGGTATGAATCAAAACATCATTTTGATAGCTTAGCTCCGCCTATCTATCAAACGTCTACATTTACATTTTCATCTATAGAACAAGGTGCAAACCGGTTTAGCGGAGCAGAAGATGGTTATGTATATTCCCGGTTATCGAATCCAACGGTCACCATTTTAGAAGAGCGTATGGCACAGCTTGAAGAAGGAGAAGCCGCTTTGGCATTTGGATCAGGAATGGCTGCAGTATCGGCTGTATTGATTGGACTTACAAAAGCAGGCGATCATATTTTATGTTCTAAAGGAGTGTATGGATGCACGTTTGGTCTCTTAGAAATGCTTGAGGAAAAATATCAAATCCATCATTCTTTCTCCAACTTGGAAACTGAGGAAGAAATTCTTGCTGCTATCAGAAAAGATACAGCATGTATTTATATTGAAACACCGATTAACCCGACTATGACTTTAGTAGATTTAGAGTTAGTTGCTTCTATCGCCAAACAAAAAGGAATTCCTGTGGTAGTAGACAATACCTTCTCAACTCCTTATTTGCAACAGCCGCTGAAGCTTGGGTGCGACTTAGTCATTCATAGCGCAACAAAATTTATTGGTGGACACGGAGATGTTGTCGCAGGAATTGTAGTAGGGAACAAAGAGGTTATTTCCGTACTGCGCAAAACGACGCAAAAAGATATCGGAGGCATTCTTTCACCGTTTGATGCGTGGCTGTTACTCCGAGGCTTAAAAACGCTGGCCGTTCGAATGGATCGTCACTGTGAAAATGCTGAACACATAGCAAAACAATTAAGTCTCCACCCCAAGGTGAAAGCCGTTTATTATCCAGGTGATAAAAAAAGCACTGCTTATTCTCTCATGCAAAAGCAAATGAGAAAAGGAGGGGGGCTTCTCTCCTTTGAAGTGAAAGGAGGTTATGAAGAAACCGTAAAAGTGGTTAATCAGCTTAAGCTCATTTCTATTGCGGTGAGTCTTGGAGATGCTGAAACACTTATTCAGCATCCTGCCTCGATGACGCATGCAGTTGTGCCGGAAGAAGCTCGAAAAGAAATGGGAATTTCAAACGAACTCCTTCGCTTATCGGTTGGACTGGAAGCATGGGAAGATATTATGAGAGATTTACAGCAGGCATTAGATAGTATATAACAAACGCTTAAACAACGCTTGAAGTATCTTAAGGATATTTCAAGCGTTGTTTTTTGAATATCAACCGTATGTCATCAGTCATACATCCTTTTTGGCGAATGGAACTTTACCTACATCTTTAGACAAATGTCCTAGACAGAAGAGATGCCTTTCAATAGACTAAAGGTTATCTGTGAAAATACAATATTTAGGTAAGGAAGGTGCTCTGCTATTATGCTTCATAACCCAACTGGAAAAAAACGTCTAGGATTGGCGTTTCTTCTCAGCACGCTTGCGATATTAGGTCCGCTTAATATCGATATGTATTTGCCAAGTTTCCCTGCTATTGCTGATCATTTAGATGCGCGAGCTTCACTTGTTCAGCTTAGTTTAACATCGTGTTTACTAGGCCTTGCCATCGGTCAAATCGTCATCGGTCCAATCAGTGATGCGAAGGGACGAAAACGACCTTTACTCATCTCCATCTCTTTATTTATGATATCGTCCTTGCTCTGTGCTTTGGCTCCTACTATTACAGCTTTAGTCATCGCACGCTTTTTACAAGGGTTTACGGCTTCGGCAGGAGTTGTTCTTTCTCGAGCCATTGTCAGAGACGTTTTTAGTGGAAGAGAGCTTACGAAGTTTTTTGCTCTGTTAATGGTTATTAATGCCTTTGCACCAATGATAGCACCAATGGCCGGAGGTGCTATTTTACTTCTTCCTTTTGCAAGCTGGCATACTATTTTCTTGTTTTTAAGTTTAATAGGTCTTTTAATTGTTTTAACAATCTCAACGCGTTTAAAAGAAACTTTGCCAATTGAAAATAGAACGCCAAGTTCAATTGGTCATTCCGTTCGCACGATGGGCAGTTTATTACAAGACCGCTCTTTTATTGGGTATGCCTTAATTGTCGGACTGGTCCACGGAGGAAGCTTTGCTTATGTATCAGGCACTCCATTTGTCTATCAAGGGATTTACCATGTTTCTCCGCAAATTTTCAGCATTTTGTTTGGGATTAACGGCTTGGCCATTGTGACTGGAAGCTTTATTATAGGGCGCTTTAGCGGAATTCTTCATGAAAGAAGCCTGCTTCGCATTGCCGTGATTACGGCTGTAAGTGCTACTAGCGTACTTCTTATCATGACCATGCTTAAAGGGCCGCTGGCTACGATTGTTATTCCCATTTTTATTTACATGATCTCTATAGGAATGACGATTACGGGTTCCGTGACATTAGCGATGAAAAATCAAGGACACAGAGCAGGGAGTGCGAGTGCCGTATTAGGGATGCTTCCATTAACTTTAGGGTCCATTGTTTCTCCTTTAGTAGGGATTAACGAAACTACAGCGATTCCGATGGCTGCTATTTTATTTAGTACGGCGCTTTTAGGTTTTGTAGCTTTCTTTACGTTAACTAAAAACAAGAAAGAAACAAAAAAGTGCGAAGTTAATGAGTTTAAAACGGAGGTTTCTCCGTAATCACTTTTTTGATTGTTTGAAAGCACCACTCCTTTATGAAAATGAGTGGTGCAAATTTATTCAAGTATTGGATAATATATGCTAACCTTAGGGCATGATTGAAAGGAGTGGATAATAATGAGTAAAGTAATTCCTGAAATAACCCTTAATGACGGGGTAACCTTGCCTGCTATAGGTTTTGGTACATATAAGCTTAACGGAAATGAAGGAGTCAAGGCTATAACGAGTGCGATTGATGTAGGGTATCGTCTAATTGATACGGCTTATAATTACGAAAATGAAGGCACCGTGGGCCAAGCTCTTCGAAGAACACCGGTTTCTAGACAAGAACTATTCGTTACGTCTAAACTCCCAGGGCGCTACCATACGTATGACAAAGCAATTCCTACTATCCAAGAATCTTTATATCGCGCGAATTTAGACTATTACGATTTGTATCTTATTCATTGGCCTAATCCTAAACAAGATCATTATATAGAAGCTTGGCAAGCATTGATTGATGCGAAGCGCTGGGGCTTAATTCGTTCAATTGGTGTTTGTAATTTTCTTCCCGAGCATGTTGAGCGCTTGGAAAAAGAGACCGGCATTTTACCAAGTATCAATCAAATAGAACTGCATCCTTTTTTTAATCAACATCAATATCGAAATTGGTATCAGGAGAAAAACATTCAAATTGAATCTTGGAGTCCGCTAGGGCGAGCAAGTGCTGTTTTAGAAAATGAAACAATTAAACAAATTGCCGATCGTCATAATAAAACAGTTTCACAAGTAATTTTGCGATGGCATTATCAGCTAGGGGCGATTTCAATTCCAAAATCGTCATCTCGCAAGCGGCAGCTTGAAAACATATCCATTTTTTCATTTTCTTTAGATGAAACTGATATGAATATGATTTCAGAATTAAATCGCGAGGATGGAAGACTTAATAATCAAGACCCCGCTGCTTATGAAGAATTTTAACTATAAAGCCTCACTTATTTTTTAAGTGAGGCTTTTCTTCTATTATGATTTTTAGTTATTTAAGCTTGAAAATAGTCCTTTTAGTTCTAACCATTGTAGGAGGAAATGTGTTAAAATATTCCGAAAAAAGGAGTGGTGAACCATGGAAAAAGTAGTAAAAGCGATTCAAGACGAATATCCGGATGATTTTGCATGGTGTTACGGCTGCGGCCGATTAAATCAGGACGGCTATCATTTTCGGACAGGATGGCTAGGAGAAAAAACCATTACCCTTTATACACCTAAGCCTGAACATACAGCCATACCAGGATTTGTTTATGGCGGACTTCTTGCCTCACTGATTGATTGCCATGGAACAGGCTCTGCATCTCTTGCTCTATACCGTAAAAATGGCTACGAAATAGGAGATTCAGCAGAGCCGCCGCGATTTGTTACCGGTTCTCTCCACGTGGATTTTAAAAAACCAACGCCGCAGAGTGAAGTACTAAAAGCAATAGGAACAGTTGAAGAAATTCACCCGAAGAAATGGAGAGTTAAAACAGAAGTATACGCGAGTGACATCATTGTTGCGACCGGAGAAGTTGTAGCAGTTGTTATGCCAAGTACGTTTAAACGAAAAGAAGACTAAAAAATGCAAAACAGTTACATAAAAAGGGAGGAAAAGGTATGGAGAAATGTAATTTAGACCACTCGGTAGAAGATGTACAGCAGAAGTTTAACTCGCAGTCACAGTGGCTGCCAGAAGATATTCGCTCGTTATTTCATGAGTTTCTCGTACGAAATCCTTCGCAAACAACATTAAACGAGATGTTTCACTTGCTGAAGAAATATGATTTGGTTGATGAACAAGAAAGAAAAGAGCGAAATCGAAAAATCAAATGGCTGATATTAAATAAAGAAAATACGAACAACTAGAAGCAACTACATACAGTAAACCTACGTTTACGACTACAATGAAAAAATCCGAACGAGTTGGATTCTCCATCAAGAATCTCGCTTCATCGTTCGGATCTTTCTTCAAATAAAATGCTTTTATCCCAGCCTCTTTTTAACGAGATTAAAAGTAATCACCACCACTTAAACCCGTCCTCTTCTAACAAATGATTTGAAGCCGCTGGTCCCATCGTACCCGCAGGATAAAAATGAAGAGGAAAGCGTTCATCATTAAAAACTTCTAAAATAGGTTGCACCCATTTCCAAGATAATTCAACTTCTTCCCAGTGAGCAAAAAATGTGGAGTCTCCCTGTAAAGCATCAAATAACAGCAGTTCATAAGCCTCGGGTACTTCTTGTTGATTTGTTGAGAAATTGATAAAAATAGGTTCGATTTTATTATCATTCAAAGGGTTTTTGCTATTTAATTGCAGTGATATACCTTCATTTGGGCTGATTTCGACAACCAAAAGGTTGGGAATAACCTCTTCGTCTGTATAAATATCCTTTAAAGGATGTTTAAATTCAATGACGATACGCGTGCATTTTTTACTCATTCTTTTTCCTGTGCGAAGATAGAAAGGTACTCCTTTCCAAAGCTCATGATCAATCCATACCCGCACTGCTATAAATGTATCATTAACGGAAGCAGCATTGATGCCGAGCTCATCTTTATATCTTATAACGGAACCATTTTGGATTTTTCCCGCTTCGTATTGACCTCTTATGACGTTCGAATGGATAAACTCTTTTTGTAGAGGGCGAAGGCTTTTCATAATTTTTATCTTTTGTTGGCGAGTCTTTGCGATGTTAAGTGTCTTTGGCAGCTGCATGGCAGTCATCATAAGCATTTGAAGCATATGGTTTTGGAACATATCCCTAATTGCACCGGACTGATCATAGTAAGGCGCTCTTTCTTCTACACCAACTGTTTCACTAGCTGTAATTTGGACATTTGCAACGTAGTGATGATTCCATAGTGCTTGTAAAATAGGGTTCGCAGATGCTAAAGCCTCCAAATTTTGAATCATTGGTTTTCCCAGATAGTGGTCGATACGATAAATCTCTTCTTCATTGAACGTTTCAGTAAGCTTTTGATTTAACACTTGAGCAGATTGTAAATCGTGTCCGAAAGGCTTTTCAATAATAAGACGTTTCCAGCCTTTTGTAGATCCCAATCCGCCGCTATTTATATTTGAAGCAATAACGTCTACAAATTCAGGAGCCACTGATAAATAGAAAAGACGATTTTCAGGAATATTTAATTCTGCTTCGCCTTTTTGAATAGCATGCAGCAACTGGTCATATCCATCACTATTGGTAACATCCATTTTATGATAGCCAACTGTCTTAAGAAATTCTTTTATCTTGGATTCACCTTGGCTAAAGCGCCTTGAAAAAGTCTTTACTGATTCTTCTACATATATTTGAAAGGCATCATTAGACCAGTTGCTTCTACCCGTACCAACAATAGAAAAGGAAGAAGGCAGCTTTTTATCTAAAAATAAATTATATAACGCAGGAAAAATTTTTCTTTTAGCTAAATCTCCTGTTGCTCCAAATAAGATAAAGGTCATGGAATCCACTTCTAGCGCTTGTGGTGAATTAGACTTGAGACAATTATCACGTGAACGAGCTACACTGCCCAATTAATCTCCTCCTTTATTTTAACGGTCTATTACAGTGAATATAGTCTTTTACCACCTTTACATATTACAGTATAGCAGGTACAATTTTCCTTTATAAGTAGACACTTTATTTTCATATAGTGTCTAAAACTATACTATTACGCATAAAAAGGGAGGAAAAAGGATTGAGCAGACTTTTTAGCAAAACGTTTAACTGTGAAAAGGAATTAACGTTAACGATTATTGGAGGCAAGTGGAAAATGTTGATTATGTGGCACCTAGGAAAAGAAGGGACGAAACGATTTGGGGAGTTAAAGTCCATGATGCCGGGAATTACTCAGCGAATGTTAGTAAGTCAGCTACGAGAATTAGAAGAAGATCAAATCGTTCACCGCAAAGTCTATCCGGTTGTCCCTCCAAAAGTTGAATATTCCTTGACCGAACACGGGAGAAGCTTGATGCCCATCCTTGAGAGCCTGGATGAGTGGGGAAAAAATTATATGGAAACCGTTATAGAGCCTGAAATGAATAATTCCAGCCATATGGGTTAAAATCTTTTGTTGAAAAGAATAAAAATACCCTTATTATTCAGAATTTTCTAAAAAACAAGAATAATACGCTGCATTGAAGCGTCCATAGTATATTTTTAGTGACTATATGTTTTAAAAGTGCCTACTTTTTTTTTGAAAGTAACGGTTTTACAATGAATTCATGCTAGACAACCCTATTTAACGAAGGAGTGAAGTAAGTATGGAACTTCAATTAGCATTGGATCTTGTAAATATTTCAGAGGCAAAAGAAGTAGTGCAGGAGGTTCAAGAGTATATCGATATTGTAGAAATTGGAACTCCAGTTGTAATTAACGAAGGGCTAAAAGCAGTCAAAGAAATCAAGGAAGCCTTTCCGTCTTTAAAGGTATTAGCTGATTTGAAAATTATGGATGCAGGTGCTTACGAAGTAATGAAAGCTTCTGAAGCGGGTGCTAGTATTATTACGATTCTTGGCGCTACTGATGATTCGACTATAAAAGGCGCTGTAGAAGAGGCTAAAAAACAAGGAACACAAATTCTTGTTGATATGATTAATGTAAAAAACCTTGAGCAACGTGCAAAAGAAGTCGATGCACTCGGTGTTGACTATATTTGTGTACACACAGGGTATGATCTTCAAGCTGAAGGAGAAACCCCGTTCGAGCAGCTTCAAACGATTAAACGAGTTGTGAAAAATGCAAAAACAGCGGTGGCAGGAGGCATTAAACTGAATACACTTCCTGAAGTCGTGCAGTCACAGCCAGATCTTGTGATTGTAGGCGGGGGGATTACAAGTGAAAAAGACAAAAGAAACGTTGCAGAAGAAATGAAAAAAGTAGTCAAACAAGCAACTTTGGTCTAAAAATAAGCAAAAGTATTTAAGCTTTCAAAATTAATTAATCGGTAAATGGTTTAAAAAGAAGATAGCTAAGTTATTTTAGCTATCTTCTTTCCGTCATTTTTGGTATAACCATTCATTGATAAGTGTCATTTTGACAGATAGATAGTTTCTTTAAAATTCGTTATTCGAAAGAAAAAAACGGCGATTTTTCTGGGGTTTTAAAGTTAAGAAAGCGTTATCCGAACATTAGCGGAAGAAAGTGCAGAAAAAATCTATGTCACACTTTTTGACAAAATACTTTGAAAATTAAGAAAATTAAAAATATAATTAACTATCGACAATATTTAACATCTTCAAACCAAAAAAGGAGGGAGATATAAAGTGATGGAACATAAGAGGATAGTAGTGATAGGAGCTGGAATTGTCGGGTGCAGCATTGCCTACTATTTAAGTAAAATGGGGCAAAGAAACATAACAGTGATTGATCAAGGCCCTTTGTTCGAAACGGGAGGATCTACTTCTCACGCTCCGGGGCTTGTATTTCAGCTTAGCTTTTCAAAAGTTCTGACAACACTAGCTTCTCAAACAGTCGAGACCTTTAAAGAGTTGAGTACAGATGAACAGCGCTCGTTTTATCCTGTCGGCAGTTTAGAAGTTGCCCGTACACCAGAGCGATTAGAAGACCTAAAGAGAAAGGCTGGTGTTGCCAGCTCATGGGGAATCGAAGCTTTTCTTCTTTCACCGCAGGAATGCGCGGAAAAAAATTCGTTGATTTGTCCTGATCGTATTTGCGGAGGTCTCTATGTTCCTTCAGACGGTATTGCCAAACCTTTGCATGCCGTTGATAAAATGACTCGTTTTTCTAAAGAGTGCGGAGTAGAATTTTACGGTCATACAGAAGTGACAAATATCGAAGTGACAAATGGTCAAGTAAAAGCAGTGTATACGAGCGCTGGAAAATTTGAAGCAGATGTAATCGTGTGCTGTGCCGGATTTTGGGGACCTCGCATCGGAGAAATGGTCGGTGTAACGATTCCTCTTCAGCCGATGGCTCATCAATATGTGTTTACAAATGATTTACTTGAATTAAACGGAGAAACGGAAGAAGTCGCGACTCCTCTTATTCGAGATCAAGATAATGCAATTTATTTTCGTCAGGTAGACAAAGGGCTTGGGATTGGATCATATCAGCATGAGCCGTTTCCAATCGAACTCAGTGACGTTACAAAATACGGAGAAACAAAAGAAATGCCTTCTGTTAAACCTTTTACACCAAAAGATTTTGAAAAACCGTGGGAAGATGCATTGGAACTAATTCCGGCATTAAAACAGCCAGGAATAAAAAAAGGAATGAACGGCATTTTTTCCTTCACACCTGATGGAATGCCGCTGCTTGGCGAATCACAAGCAGTAGGGGGATTTTGGGTAGCCGAAGCCATATGGGTAACGCACTCTGCAGGTGTCGCTAGGCAAATGGCTGAATGGCTGATGAATGGTGCACCGACTGTTGATTTGGAGCTATGCGATATTAATCGTTTCGATACGTATGCATGCAGCCCTGTTTATTACAAACAGCGGTCTATTGAAGAATATGAAGAGGTTTATAGCATTCATCATCCATTTATGCAGCGAAAAGTATCGCGAAACATGCGCGTGAGTCCATTTTATATGCGTCAGCAAGAACTAAAAGCGTATTTTAACGAAAAAGCAGGGTGGGAGCAGCCGCAGTGGTATGAAGCTAACCATCCGCTTATATCCACATATGAAAAGAGGATGGTTATAAGAAAGGGGTGGTCGGCTGAATATTGGTCACCGATTATCGAGGCTGAACAGTTGCATACTCGTCAGTACGCGGCGATTTACGATACAACGGCAGCAAAGAAAAGGTTGGAAATTAAAGGGGAAGGAGCTCTCCAGTTTTTACAGAAGCTAACGACAGGAAATATAGACATTAAAGTAGGGCAAAGCATACGTACATGTATGTTGCATGAGGGAGGCGGCATAAAAGATCAAATAACGGTTATTCGCAAAAATATATCCACTTTCTTGATTGTTTGTACGGGAGCTGTAGAAGCAAGCTGGATTCAAAAACACGTGCCTCAAAACGGTCAAGTTATTTTTCAAGATGTAACGTCAGGGACATGCAGTATAGCATTAATTGGTCCTAAAGCTACAGGAGTAATGAAGTCCGTGGTTCAATGCTCAGAACTTAGCAGCACTTGGATTGAAGGGCAAGCGAAAACCCTGTTTATTGAAAAGAGTTCAGTTCTTGCTCTGCGTGATTCCTACGGGGGAATGGAGAGCTGGGAGTTGATTACGACTTCTGATCAAGGTCTGAATTTATGGGATGTATTAATTGAACAAGGACAGCCTTATCAGCTGATTGCCGCGGGAGACCGAGCTCTTGAAAATCTTCGAATTGAATCTTTTTCGTTAAAAAGCGGGAAAGACTTTTGGAGCGAGCATCATCCATATGAAGTTAACCTTCATGAAATGGTTGATTTAACAAAACCAGTTTTTATTGGAAAAGAGGCATTGCTTGATCGTCAGCGAAAAGATTCTGAAACAGTATTAGCGACGCTCATATTAGATGATCCTTCAGCGATAGTAATGGGATATGAACCGGTCTTTTATGGAGAAACGCCTCTCGGATTTGTGACAAGTGCGGGTTATTCATACACCTTAGGCAAAGGAATTGTACACACCTTATTATCTCAAGCTGTAAATGAAGAAATGGTTTTAGAAGTTGAATACTTTGGACAGCGTTATAAAGCAACAATGATGACACACTCCCCAGCGGTAGTTTAATTGATCAATCGAAAGACAGGAGGAATGCAGATGTCAACACATTATGATGTCATTATTATCGGATTAGGAGCTATGGGGAGTACGGCTGCTTATCAGCTCGCCAAAAAAGGTCAGCGGGTATTGGGGTTAGAACAATACGGTCCCGCTCATGACCTAGGATCGAGTCACGGCGGTTCTAGAATCATTCGACAGTCGTATTTTGAAGACCCTGCTTACGTTCCATTATTGCTTCGCGCCTACGAATTATGGAATGAAATTGAAAGAGAAAGCGGTCAAGAAATTCTTACGGTTACCGGTGGACTTATGATGGGACCTCCTGATAGCTTGACGGTTTCTGGAAGCATCGAAAGCTCTAAACAGTGGAATCTTGCGTATGAGATTCTAGAAGCAAAGGATATTTACAAACGGTTTCCGGCGTTTACACCTTCACCTGCTACGGTTGCTCTATATGAAGAAAGAGCTGGATTCGTTAGGCCGGAAGCGAGCGTATATACTCACCTTCTTCAAGCAGAAAAGTACGGAGCTGAGCTTCATTTTTTTGAGGAAGTGGTGTCGTGGGAAGCTCATCCTTCTGGTGAAGGCGTGCGCGTTGTAACAGCTAATGGAATATATGAAGCTGGAAAAATCATTATTTCTACAGGCGCTTGGGCACCTGATTTATTACGGGATTTGGGTGTTAGCTTACAAGTAGAGCGTCATGTGCAAATGTTTTTTGAACCAACACAAGGAATGGATATTTTTTCAGTGGGAAAACAGCCGATTTATATTTGGGAAGCAGATGATTATGTACAGTTGTATGGTTTCCCTTCTTTTGGATTAAAGGCTGAAGGAGCAAAAGTAGCGTTTTTCCGAAAAGGAACAGCGTGTACGCCAGAAACGATTGATCGAAATATATATGAAGACGAAGTGAACATGATGCGGCACTATCTAGCTCAAGGTATTCCGCAGCTTAACGGTCGATTTTTACAAGGGAAAACGTGCATGTATACCAATACACCAGATGAACATTTTGTCATTTCACTGCATCCTGAATATCCTCAAGTAGCGATTGCAGCGGGATTTTCTGGACATGGTTTTAAGTTTGCAAGCGTAGTAGGAGAGATTTTAGCAGATTTAGTGATAGAGGGAAAAACTAATCACCCAATTGATTTGTTTACTCCGCAGCGATTTGCGGCGAATAAAATAGTATAAATCGTCGTCAGCTCTTGCGAATAGTTCTATTTAAATGTTTCTAAAAAAGCGAAGGAGGAATAGTGGATGGTTATGGAACATGGTTTAGTGAATGATAATGGGAGACTTGAGCCCACGTTGAAAGGGGAGTTGTATACATCTTCGGACATTTTTAAGTTAGAAAAAGATCATATATTTTCTAAATCATGGAGTTTAGTTGCATTTGAATACGAAATAGCGGAACCAGGACAATATATTACGACGAGAGTTGAAGGCGAAAATATTTTAATTACTAGAGGAAAAGATCACGTGCTGCGTGGATTCTTGAACGTATGTCGGCATCGAGGAGCTAAGCTGTGCAGCCAAGCATCCGGTAAAGCAGGTGTTATTCGCTGTCCATATCATTCGTGGAGCTATAGCTTAGATGGTGATTTAGTAGGTGTTCCTAACACAAGCCACTGTCGAGAAGAACTCGTGCATAATGAAAATTACGGACTAACATCCGTTCACGTTGAAGTGTGGCACGGTATGGTTTGGGTTAATTTATCTGACAATCCTATGTCTGTTGAATATCAGCTAGACGCACAAATTTTTGATCGTTTTGGAGAACTTTATACGTTTGCTAGATATGAAATTCAAAACTTGAAATCCGCTCATCGTGAAGAATATGAAGTCGAGGCAAACTGGAAGCTTATTGTAGAAAACTTTCAAGAGTGCTATCACTGTTCCTCTATTCATCCTGAACTTACGGCAACGCTGCCTGAATTTCGTTCGGGAGTCGGCACTCAAAGTTCCGTGAGGGGCGGAGCTAAGTTTGGGAATGAATTAGAAGCTTTTTCAATCAGCGGGAAAGGAAGCCGTCCTATGCTAAAAGGATTGCTTCCTGAAGATGACCGCACGTATTTTGGCATTACCGTTCTGCCGCTTGTATTTATCAATTTAACACCGGATCACGTTATTATTCATCGTATTATTCCAATTAGTGCGGAAAAGTCTAAAGTGATTTGTGAATGGTTATTCGACCCGGAAGAAATGGCTAAGTCTGATTTTGATCCAAAAGATGCCGTGGAATTATTTCACCGCGTTAATTTACAAGACTTTGAAGCGTGTGAGTGGTGTCAAGAAAATATGAGCTCAAAATCTTATAAAGAAGGAGGTATTTTAGTACCTATCGAACAGCACGTTTCTCATTTTTACAATTATGTATTGGAAGCAATCGGTATGAAGGTCGAATAGTAAGTAGAAGTGGTCTGACACGTTACCTTGAGGTGTCAGACCACCTCTAACAATCTACTTTAAAATAAGGGGGAAATAAATTGAGTACAAGCTCTAAACTAACAGAACCCATTATCCGCGTTACCGATGTTTCAAAAGTATTTGGTCGCCAAAAAGAACAGGCTCTTAAGCTACGAGAAGCTGGAGAAAGTAAATATGAAGTCGAACAAGCTACTAAGACAACCGTTGCTATTTACAATGCTCATTTCGAAGTGAAAAAGGGAGAAACCTTTGTGCTAATTGGATTATCAGGAAGCGGGAAATCTACTTTACTTCGATGCTTGAACGGGCTTGTAGAACCGACAGAAGGGACGGTATATCTAGAAAACACAGATATTTCTCATATGCCAAAAAGACAGCTTCAGGAAGTCCGGAGAAATAAAATTGGGATGGTCTTTCAAAATGTGGGCCTCCTTCCAAACCGCAACGTGATTGACAACATTACGTTCGGTCTAGAGATACAAGGTGTATCAGCAAACGAAAGAGAAAAGCGAGGGAAAAAGGCGCTTGAAATGGTGGGCTTAAATGGACAAGCTTATAAAAGAATTTATGAATTATCAGGAGGTATGCAGCAACGGGTTGGATTAGCGAGAGCTCTTGCTTCTGAACAGGAGATTTTGCTGATGGATGAGCCTTTTTCAGCTTTAGATCCTCTTATTCGAAGAGATATGCAAAAGCTATTTCTTGATATTCAGGGAGAAGTACAAAAAACAGTTATTTTTGTGACGCATGATTTAGATGAAGCATTAACTTTAGGCCACCGGGCTGCCGTGATGAAAGACGGGGAAATTGTACAGCTTGGAACCGCTGAAGATATTTTAAGCCAACCGGCAACCGATTATGTAAAGCTGCTTGTTCAAGACGTTAATTACGGCAAAATTCGCCTTGCTAAAGACGCGGTGGTTCCGGTAGAAACGGCTGCCTATGAGTATGAATCACCGCAAGTCGTATTAAGAAGAATGAGAACCAATCATTTATCTACTATTTTTGTTCTTGATAGTGCTGACCGCTTATTGGGCTTAATGAGCGTTTATACGGTGATGGAGCTGATAGAAGCTCATAAGCATGATTTAAAAGGAAAAGAAATGAAACAGCCGCATTGTGTTAATCCGGATATGTCTTTACAAGAAATGATTCCTTTATTTACAGACAGTCATTCGCCTGTAGTCATTGTTGATAATCATCATCGCCTACAAGGTATGATTTCCCCAAACACTCTTATTGCAAATTTCACTGAACGTACTGCAGTGACCGAGCAACAAGAAGTTAAGTCATATCAAATGGAGGTCCGATAAATATGATGGTAAATTCTGCGACGATTCCTCGTATCCCTTTAGATAAATGGGCAAACTCATTTGTTGATTACATGATTGATAGTTTTTCAGGTGTATTTACTGGAATCAACCAGATAATGACCAGTTTAATCAGCAGCCTTGAATGGGCATTGACAGCCTCTCCTCCGCTAGTAACTGTCATTGTTTTTGTTCTATTAGCGCTATGGTTAACAGATTGGAAGATAGCTGTATTTACGTGTTTTGGTTTACTTCTTATTATTAGCTTGAATTTATGGGAAGCATCGATGCTGACCTTATCTCTCGTTTTAGCTTCTACTATTATCTCACTTCTATTTGGCGTTCCTTTAGGCATATTATCACACCGCTTTAACAAAGTTGGAGCAGTGATAAAGCCCATTCTTGATATTATGCAAACAATGCCTGCTTTTGTTTACTTAATTCCGTCCGTACTTTTATTTGGATTAGGGAATGTTACAGCTCTTATTGCTACGTTTATTTTCGCAATGCCGCCTGCCGTTCGTCTGACGCTGCTTGGACTTCAGCAAGTTCCCCAAACCACTTTAGAAGCAGCAGAAGCTTTTGGAGCGACGGAATGGCAAAAATTAATTAAAGTCCAGCTGCCGCTCGCTTTGCCTATGATTATGTCGGGTGTAAACCAGGTTATTATGCTATCTCTTTCGATGGTTGTTATTTCTTCAATGGTCGGTGCAGGGGGCTTGGGTGCTGAGGTATTAAGAAGCATCAGTATGTTGGATGTAGGCTTAGGATTTATCGGTGGGATTGCGGTTGTCATTATTGCCGTTATTTTAGATCGTCTGACGCACCTTTCTACTCAAAAAAGAAAAGATATTCAATCAAGTAAATAAAATGAATAAAGGTGGGAGTATATGAAACAATCAAAAAAATTTTCTATTATTATGCTAGCAATCGTCATTATGCTGCTTGCCTCCGCATGTGGCAATAGTCATACAGCAAGCGGAACGACGACTAAAAAAGAAATTACAATTGGATACATACCATGGGACGAAGCCGTAGCTGTTACGTTTCTATGGAAGGAATTATTAGAGAAAAAAGGCTATAATGTTAAAGCGGTTCAAAGCGACGTAGCTCCGCTTTTCTCAGGAGTTGCTCAAGGGAACATTGATTTATTTTTGGATGTATGGATGCCGACCACCCATAGTTCTTATATGAAAAGATTTGGAAAACAAGTTGACGTGCTCGGTACTTGGTATGATCAAGCAGATAGTGGATTGGCCGTTCCCGACTACGTAGACGCGCAGTCACTGGCTGATTTAAAAAATAAGAAAGATGAGTTTAACGGAAAGATTATTAGTATTGAATCAGGATCTGGAATAAACGGTCTTACTAAAGATCATGCGATGCCAAGCTATGGGTTAACAGATTGGAATTTAGTAGAAAGCAGCACAGCCGCCATGTTATCGGAATTAGATAAAGCCATTGCTAATAAAGAACCCATTGTTGTTACGTTATGGCGCCCGCACTGGGCTTTTGAAAAGTATAATCTCAGATACTTAAAAGATCCGAAAAATACGATGAATCCAACTGGACCTGAAAAAATACAGACGATTAGCAAAAAGGCATTTAAAGAAGATTATCCAGAAGCAGCAAAGTGGCTGAAAGATTTTTCTATTAGTGCCGATCAACTAGCATCTTTAGAATCAGAAATTAACAGTGCAAAAGACGAAACAAAAGGCGTGAAAAACTGGATTTCTAAAAATAAGAAAGTGACGGAAAGCTGGGTAAAGTAATAAAAGGGCTGTCTCTTAGGCAAGTTATTGACTAAGAGACATTTTTTTTGTGGTGGTATACCTATTTTTGTATAAAGCTTATCTCTTTTATGAAAATGGGCATCCTACATTAAAAGGATGGTGAAAGGCAGTGGCAATCGATAGAATCTGTACAATTGGACCTGCTAGTAATAAAAAAGATGTACTAGAGAGACTGTTGGGAAAAGGAATGACAATTGCTCGACTGAATTTATCTCATGGGTCGCATGAAAGTCATAAAACAATTATAGATACGTTAAGGTCTTTAAATTCCTCTATTCAAATTTTAGGAGATTTACAAGGTCCTAAAATTAGACTTGGAGTGATAAAGTCAAAAGAAGTAGTGTTAAAAGAAGGCGCATCGTTTATTTTATATACAGAGCAGGTGTCAGGAAATGAAAAAGGAGCCAGCGTTGACTATAAGGGTATCGTAAAGGATGTTCAAACAGGAAGCAAAATCTTAATGAATGACGGTCAAGTAGAACTGGTTGTTGAAAGAGTAGAAGAAGATACCCTTGTCACAAAGGTAAAAAAGGGCGGATCTATTTCTTCTCATAAAGGAGTAAATTTGCCAGGTGCTCGCGTTCGTTTGCCAGCCATTACTGAAAAAGATAAAAAAGACATCGTATTCTTATTAAAAGAAAAAGTAGATTTTCTTGCTTGTTCGTTTGTAAGAACTCCTGAACATTTAAAAGACATCAAAAATTTTATCTATTTAAAACATCTAAATGCACCAAAGCTGATTGCAAAAGTGGAAACAATGGAAGCTATAGAAAATTTCAAGAAAATATGTGAAGAAGGCGATGGAATTATGATTGCACGGGGAGATTTAGGAGTAGAGCTGCCTTATGAATGGATTCCTTTGCTCCAAAAAATATTAATTCATGAATGCCGGATGCAAAACAAGTATGTGATCACAGCGACACAAATGCTTCAATCAATGGTGCGCAGCGCAATTCCTACAAGGGCTGAGGTGACAGATGTATTTCAGGCAGTACTTGATGGTACCAATGCAGTGATGCTTTCTGGTGAAACTGCCGCTGGAAAATATCCGATTGAAAGTATGGAAACGCTTTATAAAATATCACATTTTGCTGAAACTCTTCAAAATAAGAACCTAGCGAGTCTCTCGAAGATTTTGGCAATGTTAAAGAGCTCGAGATAAAAAGTACAGCAAGTAGATATGTAAGTTTAAAAAATATATTTAAATTAAAAAAAGTGGCAAGGCTTTCTATTCTCCAAGTACAATTTAAATAATGAATGCTTTACGTTTCGCAAGTAAGTATTTATTTATACCTATGTTGTCATAATTTATGTGATTCCCCAGAGCATAAATTACTTTTCATTACCTTATTGTGTACAAAAATATTGTAAGATAGGCTCATGCTTTTAACAGCATGGGCCTATTTTTATAGAGAGCTTGAAAATAGATATTTGCAAACTGGAAAATTAATCTTTCCCTCTTGTACAATAAATATTTTTCTGTACAAAAATAGAGTGTATAATAGGAATGTTGACTAGATAGGAAAAAGAGAGAGGCCCTATCAAGCAAAGAAAGATGGAGTGGAGAGTGTGTACTGAAAGTGAAGTTGTCCAGCGGCAAAAATAAACATGTTTTTCGAATGCTTCTAGAAGAATATCTAGAATGAAAGTAGGAACATTATGGAAAAGAAAATGAGGTTTGGCATCAAATCCAAAATTATTATTGGATATTTAATTGTTATTATCTGTTTATTTATTGCATTTATTATTTTAAACAGTCAAATTTCATCTTTGCAAAAAGAGCGAAATTTCATCATTGATCATGATATTGAAGTCCATGATCTGACCAATCGAATTGAAAAACACCTGCTCGATATGGAAACCGGACAAAGAGGCTATATTATTACAGGAGAAGCGAGTTACTTAGAACCTTATAACAGCGCAGCATCAAGTTGGGAAAAAGATTATAATGCGTTGTATCAGCTTCTAAATAATAATCCAAATCAGCAGGAGAAACTGGAGAAGATTAAAGGAAGCATTCAAGACTGGATTGAAGCTGCTGGTGAACCGACCATTGCATTAAAAAAAGAAAATAATACAAAAGAGCTTCAGCAATTTTTTGAGAAAGATCCTGGGCGCCAGTATATGGACGATATACGCAGCCAGTTTACTTCTTTTCGAAATGTAGAGAAGAAATCCACTGAAACAAGAGCAACAGAGTTAGACGAGAAAAATCAAAAAATTAAAATCGGTCTTTACGGTTTGCTGTTTTTTGTTACGCTTATTTCACTTGTTATTGCTGTTGTTTTGTCCAATTCTATTGTGAATACGATTAAAGAAGTTACGCAAACGATCAAACGAATTACGGCTTCAAAAGGCGAGTTAAAAGGAAGAATTAAAGTTAGATCTAATGATGAAATTAAAGATTTAGGGCTAGCTACGAACGCGCTGTTAAAAAATATCGAAGAGCGAAACTGGCTTCAAACGAACCTTGCACATGCTGTAACAATGTACCAAGGCATAGCATCCGTAGACAAGCTCGCGGAAAAGTTTCTCTTTACGATTTCAGAAATGACAGGAGCTTCTTTCGGGGCATTTTATGTTCGAGAGGAAAATGATAAAGGAAACCTATTCGTCAAACAAGCTGCTTTTGCAGATCAAAAAAGTGAAGCGGGAAGAGCGAGCTTTTTGATAGGCGAAGGGCTTATCGGACAAGCTGCTTTAGAAAAAAGAACCTTTGTCATAAATGATGTACCTGACACGTACCAGCTCATTGCTTCAGGATTAGGAGACGTAAAACCTAAGAGTATTTTTATTGTACCCGTCTTGTTTGAAGATGAAGTAATTGCTGTTATTGAGCTTGCATCGCTGCACGAATTTACAGCTTTAGAGCAAGAACTTATTAGTCAAGTGATTGAAACGTTTGGTCTGACTATCAATGGTGTAATCAGACGGATGGAAATTGCTCGTCTATTAAAGGAATCTCAGGTGATGACAGAAGAGCTCCAGGCTCAGTCTGAAGAACTTCAAACACAATCAGAGGAACTGCAAATGCAGTCTGAAGAGCTTCGTATGATTAATGAACAGCTAGAAGAAAGAACAAAAGATGCAGAAGAAAAATCGTTTGAATTAGAGGCTGCAAAGGAAGATTTAGAAGAAAAAGCGCATCAGCTGGAATTGAATTCTCAATACAAATCCGAATTCCTTGCTAATATGTCGCACGAGCTTCGAACACCGCTTAACAGCATTCTTATTCTGTCTGAAATGCTTGAAGAAAACGCGGCTAAAACGCTATCTGAAGATGAAGAAGAATATGCTCGTATTATTCATTCTTCAGGAAAAGACTTGTTGGCATTAATCAACGACATCTTGGATTTATCAAAAGTAGAGTCTGGAAAACTAGATGTTTTGCTTGCCGAGATGAATATGAGTGAGCTTCCAGATCAAATTGAACGTAATTTCAGCCACGTTGCTGAACAGAAAAAAGTACAATTGAAAATTAATAAAGCACAAGATGTACCGGACATCATTCACACAGATGAAAAGAGATTCCAACAAATTGTGAAAAATCTTTTATCAAATGCATTTAAATTTACGGAATCGGGATCTGTCACAGTATCCATTCAACGAGTAGCTGACCATCGTCTTACAACAGCTATGCGTACAATTGATACGGATTGCTGGCTAGAAATAGCTGTAGCTGATACAGGGATTGGTATACCAAAAGAGAAGCATCAGCTTATCTTTGAAGCGTTTCAGCAGGCAGATGGAGCTACGGTTCGCAAATACGGAGGAACGGGACTTGGCTTATCTATTTGCAGTGAGTTTGCAAAATTGTTGGGCGGCTGGATTTCACTGAGCAGTGAAGTAGGAAAAGGAAGTACGTTTACACTCTATCTCCCTAGCCTTTCTAACGGTCTTATTGACTATGAAAAAGTGAATTTTGCATACGAAGAAGTAGCGGTATCTGTAGAAGAAGCTGAACCTGAAGCAGAAATAACTGAAATTGACCATCCTGTACAACCAGTTGAACCTTCATTGCAAGATGATGAAAATGTGTTTCAGGATAAGCGAGTGCTCATCGTAGATGATGACCAGCGCAACATTTTTGCCTTAAAGACTGCGCTAGCTAAACAAGGTATGACCATTATGACAGCTCATAACGGAATAGAGTGTCTTGAAATGATGAAGAATAGTGAACCATTTGATCTCATTTTAATGGATATTATGATGCCGCAAATGGACGGATATGAAGCGATGCAGAAAATTAGAGGAGAGCTCAAGCTTGTTGATTTGCCTATTATTGCACTAACCGCTAAAGCAATGAAAAACGATCGTGAAAAATGCTTGGAAGCTGGAGCATCAGATTATATCAGCAAACCTTTAGATTTAAATCAGCTGTTCTCCGTTATGCGTGTATGGCTAGTAAATTAAGCGGGGTATGAAACATAAATGGATATGAAGCACCTAGATTTAAGTGAAGACTTAGTTATGAATAAAAAAACAGATTTAGAGATTGATTTACTGCTGACGGCTATTTATCGATTAACAGGATTCGATTTCAGACAGTACGCTAAATCTTCTATCTGTCGCCGAGTCTATAATCGAATGAAAATTGAACGTATTCCAACCGTGTCTCGATTGTTAGAAAAAGCGATTCACGAAGAAGAATTTATGAATCAGCTTTTAAATGATTTTTCGATAAATGTAACAGAGATGTTTCGCGATCCAAGCTTTTTTAAAGCATTTCGCACAAAAGTGATTCCCGTATTGAAGGATTATCCGGAAATTCGCATTTGGCATGCTGGCTGTGCAACGGGCGAAGAGGTATTTTCTATGGCGATTCTTTTAGAAGAAGAAGGGTTAATGGATAAAACGGTCATTTACGCAACCGATATGAACGAGGATGTATTAGAAAAAGCAAAACAAGGTGCCTTTTCTTTACGTAAAATGAAGTCATATACAAAAAATTATATTCAAGCCGGTGGAAAGAACGCCTTCTCGGAATATTATCAGACGGATCATCACTATGCATATTTTCATCCGTCGCTGCTAAAAAATATTATCTTTGCTCAGCATAATTTAGTCACGGATCAGTCATTTAATGAATTTCACGTCATCATTTGCCGAAACGTCCTTATTTATTTTACAGCTCAGCTGCAAAATCAAGTGTATAATTTATTTTCAGAAAGCCTGTGTACAAAAGGATTTCTTGGACTTGGTGATAAAGAAACGCTTCGCTTTTCTGAAGGGTCCGCTTCTTATATAGAGTTTGCAGGTAACGAACGAATCTATCAAAAGCAATAAGAAAAGGACCTCATGGTGAGGTCCTTTTCTTACTGTGCTTGCGCTTGAATCATGAGTACACACATATCATCAGGCTGATTTAACTTTTGTTCTTCTGAAAAAATTTCATTCATGAATGTTTTTGGATTGGTCCACTTTTGTTCGGTCAATTTCTGCAGACGAAGAGCGGATTCAATTTCGCAAGGACCCATTGATTCGAGAGCTCCGTCAGTAAATAGTAAAATTTGCACATCGTTTTCAAAGCTGACAACAGATTTCTGCACGTCCATTTCTTCAAAAAAACCTACGGGGCAGCTGCCGCGCTGAAGAGGAACAAGCGTATGTTCATCTACTAACATATAACCTTCCGGGTGCCCGGCATTCACGTATTCTACCGTTTTAGCTTCCGTATCAATAACTAAATAAATAGCAGTGAAATAGTATGGAATTTCATCTTTTTCACTGTGCAATAGTTCCATGTAGCGATTTAATTCTGTAATAACCTGCTCCGGATCTACAATCGATTTAATGGCTTCTCTAAGCACAGAAGAAATGAACATACAAACGAGCGAGGCAGAGATGCCGTGCCCCATCATATCAAAAAGAATAATTCCGTACCGGTGCTCGTCAATTTTGTGCCAATAGTACATATCACCCGCTAATTTAAAAGAAGGATAGTATGAAACTTCCATTTGAATATCTTTTTCTCGTAAAGGGGGACTGAGTAAGTTTTGCTGTACGTGTGTAGCTAAATCCAACTCATTTTGAATTTTCTTTTCATGTTCCGTGTGCCAGTCAATTTCTGCTTTAAGGCGTAAAGCTACCCGCATACGAGCCAGTAGTTCCACTTTATTAATCGGCTTTGTTACATAATCTGTTCCGCCGGCGTCTAGAGCTTCTACTAATTTGCTGCTGTCTTCTAGAGCTGTGACAAAGATAATTGGAATATGTTTCAAGCGTTCTACCTGCTGAATTCGCCTGCACGCTTCAATTCCATCAATTTCGGGCATCATAATGTCAAGTAAAATCAAATCGACCGAATTTGTTTTTAAGTTCTCATCGTTCAGGTTAAGATAGTCGAAAAGGGCATGGGCAGATGTAAGAGATACGCAGTTATCATAGCCAGCGCCTTTTAAAATTTTTTCAATCACAAATAGATTGACTTGATTGTCATCTACTAGAAGAATGGTCATGCTTTATTTCCCCTTATTATGTTTGAAGACTAATGATTGAGTATGTAGTTTTCAAGCATTTTTATACTTTTCTGTTTTTCTATTTATCTATTATACAGAAAAGACAGCGTTTAGGGTATTTTTTAAGATTATTCTTTTCTATTAAACAAATCACTTGTCCCAGAAAAGGAGACAAATGACTTCTTATAGCAATTTGTATAACGCAAATATCCCGAAAGCCAGTACAACCGCTCCCGAAATACGATTTACCCAGATCAAGCTGTTATTCGTAAACTTCGACCGAGCAAGACTAATAGCAAAACTGAGCGAAAGCCACCAGCAGGCCGATCCTAAAAATACGCCTGTAACCATTGTCAACGCAGAAGCAACATCAAATGCCGATTTACTAATGCCTACACCAGAAAATACGCCAATAAAAAATAAGATCGTCATAGGATTCGTAACTGTTAAAAAAAGAACGGATGTATAAGAACGAAGCAAACCCCCTCCTTTAGCAGCGGCAGCGTGCTCTGCAGGTTGAGAACGAAAAGTTTGCACACCTAAATAACATAAAAATAATCCCCCAATCAGCTGAAGCCAGATCTTTTGGATTAGTAAAAAGGTTGTAATGAACGTTAAGCCAAACGCAGCGATGCATCCATAAAGAGCATCTGCTGTAGCTGCTCCCAGCCCGGATACAAATCCGTGTAATCGCCCTTTAGATAACGTGCGATTGATACATAAAATACCAATGGGACCGACGGGAGCAGCAACGGAAAAACCGATCACTAACCCCTTTAGAAAATAAAATAAGTTCATCTTTTACGTTGCTCCTATGAAGTTTTTCTTTAGTATAGTACAAAAGCAACTGTGAATGAAGCCAATTTTGAGAAAGTTGTTAACACATATTTTTAGTCTGTTCGGGTACATTGTAATGGTGTTATAAAAAACATCGCTAGTAAATTTATTTTAGTCATTAAAAAGTTCAAAAACTAAATTATTTTACACAGAAAATTAAATGTAGTAAAATAATTCACTGTTACATATATAGAAAGATCTACCACTAAAAAGTAGCCATTCGTAATGAGATGAAGAGAGGTTAGTCATCATGAGTAATCTGTTTGCAAAAAAAGATGTTAACAAGCTGCTAGAGGAAAATGCAGCAAAAGAATCAACCAAGACACTAGGGTTATTTGATGTTATTTTGATGGGAGTAGGAGCAACTATTGGGACAGGAGTTCTGGTAATAGCTGGGCTAGTTGCTGCGAGGGATGCAGGGCCCTCGGTCTCCATTTCCTTTGTTATTTCTGCAGTAGCCTGTATTCTTGTAGCGCTGTGTTATGCAGAATTTGGTTCAGCTATTCCAAGTTCGGGAGGCGCATATACATACATATATGTTTCACTAGGAAAATTTGTAGCGCATTTAATAGGGTGGTCCATCGTAGGCTGCTATACGGTATCTTTAGCTTCAGTAGCGGGCGGATGGTCATCTTATGTGAATAATGTGCTTACTGAATTTGGTATTAGACTTCCTGAATCTTTTACGGCTATACCAAGCGACGGAGGTATTATTAATGTTCCGGCAGTATTTATTGTACTGTGCATGTCGTTTTTATTAACAAGAGGAGTAAAAGAAAGTAAAAAAATAAATAACTTAATGGTTTTAATCAAGATAGGTATTGTTCTTTTATTTGTAGCGGTCGGCGTCTTTTTCATTCATACAAATAACTGGCACCCATTTACTCCTTATGGTGTGAAAGGGATCTTTGCAGGCGCAGCTTCCGTCTTTTTTGCTTATAACGGATTTGATGCCATTTCTACTTCGGCAGAAGAAGTGAAAAATCCGCAAAGAAACTTGCCGCTAGGTATTTTGATTGCACTAAGTGTTTGTGCAGTCATTTACGTAGTAATTGCATTAGTATTAACAGGAATGGTTTCTTATAAAGAGCTAAACGTAGGCGATGCGCTGTCATATGCGCTCAATAGTGTAGGACAAGAATGGGCAGCGCTCATTGTATCTATAGGAGCGGTTATCGGTATTATGGCCGTCGTGTTTGCTTATTTGTTTGTCGTGCCTCGCATACTGATGTCAATGAGCTATGATGGATTATTGCCGTCTCTTTTTGCGAAAGTGAATCGAAAAAACAGTGAACCTGTCATATCCACATGGCTTGTCGGGGCATTAGGCGCGGTCGTAGCTGGTTTTGTTGATTTAAAACAGCTGGCGGATTTAGCAAATATGCTAGCGATTGTTACGTTTGCTGCCGTTTCATTTTCAATTTTAGCTCTTCGAAAAAGCCAGCCTAACTTAAAGCGCGGTTTCAAAGTACCTTTTGTACCGTTCATTCCAATTATTGCTATTCTGTGCTGTATCTTTCTGATGTTTAACTTATCAATGAAAACGTGGATGTATTCAATCGGCTGGATGCTGATTGGCGTCCTTATTTACGTTGGATACGGTAGAAATAAAAAGAGCGTTTAACCAAAAAGACTCTAAGCCAACGAGCTAGAGTCTTTTTGGTTTATATATTTTTCTTGAAAGTAGTCCATGCGCATAACGTAAAGAATAAAATTTTATTTAGGACATATGTCCTTTTTATTTTAGGGAGTGTTATTGTTTAATAAAAAGAAACCGTTATGATGGAGAGGAAAACATGAGGGAAATTACAAGTCAGAAACAGCTGCTGGAGTATATAAATACTTATAAATTAGAGTCAGTTTTCAAGAAAGACTTAATACCGCATTTGTCACTGTATGAAGTAGAAGCAGGAGAACGCGTTTGTTCTCAAGGAGATGCGTCTCATTGTTTGTACATATTGGTGAAAGGCAAGGTTAAAGTTTATACCATATCGTCCGAAGGCAAGACGCTTGTTCTTTCCTTTAAACAGCCCCTTGAAGTAATAGGCGATATTGAGTATGTACAAGATGTTGATATTATGAATACGGTTGAAGCCGTTTCACCTTTAGTTGTGATTGGTATACCATACAAACGATTAAAACAGCATGCGAGCAATGACCCACAGCTGCTGACGTTTTTACTGGAAATGCTCACAAAAAAGTTTTGCGCAAAATCGAACTCGCTCAGTTTTAATTTAATGTATCCAGTTGAAGTGCGGCTGGCTAGCTATTTACTTTCTATTTTTTGTGAAGAATCACATTTGGTTATGAACCAAAAAACAGAAAGCTTAAAAGATATAGCTAATTTAATCGGAACGACTTACCGGCATTTAAATCGTGTTCTTCAGAAATTCGTAGCGCAAGGAGTTATTGAAAAAAAGAAAGGCTCCATTATTCTTAAAGATAAAGAAAAACTGAGCTGTCTAGCAAACGACAATATATACGAGTAGACAAAGTAATAGATTAGTTGAAGGAGAGAGAAGAATGAAAACATACCGAACGCTTCTATTTGACATTGATAATACGCTTTTAGATTTTAACGCAGCCGAAGAGCAGGCTTTACAGCTTCTTTTTGCTAACCACGATATTCCGTTGACTGAGGAAAGTAAAAAACGTTATAGCTTGATCAACCAGGGGTTATGGACAGCTTTTGAAGAAAATAAAATAAGCCGTGAGCAAGTTGTAAATACTCGCTTTTCTACTCTATGTAAAGAATATGGAATAGAGAAGGACGGACAGCTGCTTGAAGCAGAGTACCGAACGTATTTGAACAATGGTCATCAGCTAATTGAAGGAGCAGTTGAAGTAATTAAAAACCTGAGCAGTCACTATGAGTTATATGTTGTTACAAATGGCGTATCGGCTACACAATATAAGCGCCTTCAAGATTCAGGTCTATATCCTTATTTTAAAGAAATATTTGTTTCAGAAGATACAGGTTTTCAAAAACCTATGAAGGAATATTTTGATTATGTTTTTTCACGTATAAAAGAGCTGTCCGTACATGAAACATTGATTGTTGGAGATTCTTTGAGTGCAGACATTCAAGGTGGGCAGCTAGCCGGTATTGATACGTGCTGGTTTAATCCTCAGAAAAAAAAGAATGATACAAATTGGAATTCTACCTATGAAATAGGAAGGCTTCAAGAGCTTTATAACCTGCTGAACGTAAATAATAAAGTAGCTTCGGGACAAGTGTAAAAGTGCATAAACGTTACAAAACGCAAAAAGCGCCAACCCTTTTCTTTAAATAAAAAGGGTTGGCGCTTTTTCTGTTTTATAGATTTCAAAGGCTTAAAATACTCTAGGGATATTGGTCTAGGTAAAGTAATCAATACAAATTTAAACAGTTTTATCCCAAAAGCAATAGGGTATTTTACCAATATCCCAGATAAAGTAAGTACTAGGAGGTCGTAAAAGATGATTAATGGAAAAAATTTATCTCGTTCAGGAAAGAGTTCATATAGAAGAGAAACAGCGGTTGGAAAAACAGGAATGGTAGCCAGTGCCCATCCAATTGCAACCGACGCCGGAGAACAGGTACTAAGAGCTGGAGGCAATGCAATTGATGCAGCAATTGCCGTTCAGTTTGGGCTCAATGTTGGAGAACCGATGATGACCGGTATTGGAGGCAGCGGCTTTTTTATGGTATACCACAATGAAAGCAAAACAACTAAAATTTTTGACGGGCATTCTCAGGCTCCTAAAGCAGCTTATCCTGAAATGTTTCTTGATAAAAATAAAGAAGTTATTCCGTTTAGAAAGCGTTCTACTCATGCAACGGCAATTGGAATTCCAGGGATTTTAAAGGCGATGGAAGCAGCTCGTAAAGAGTATGGAACAAAACCCCTTGCTGAATTAATTGAACCGGCTGCCAAAGCAGCAGAAGCAGGTGTGGAAACAAACTGGGTTCTTGGAGATATTTTAAAAACATATGCCTATCGACTAGGAGAACATGCTAAGCAGCTATATTCCCCAAACGGCAAGCCTATGCAAGAAGGAGATATGATTAATAAAAAAGATCTGGCTAAAACCTTCCGCATTCTTCAAGAAAAAGGTATCGAGGCTTTTTATGAAGGTGAAATTGCAGAAGCCATTATTTCAACGATAAAAGAGCACGGCGGTTTTATGGAACTGTCGGATTTGAAAGAATACGAGATTAAGATCGATGAGCCCGTGTGGGGAGATTATAAAGGATACCGAATTGCTTCTTCTAACATGCCTAGTGCAGGAGGAGCCACCGTGCTGCAAATCTTAAAGTTATTAGAGGACTTCGATGTGTCTCAGTACGACGTGAAATCTTGGGAAAAGTATTATTTGTTTGCAGAAGCTATGCGCATTGCATTTTCAGATAAAATTGCATTCTCTGGAGATCCAGCCTACAGTGACATTCCATTAAAAGGGCTTTTAAATGACGAATATATAAAGGAACGCCAAAAGCTAATTAATTGGAAGCATAGAAATGAGAAAGTTGATTTTGGCAACCCGTGGGATTATGAGAAAGGCCAAAAAGTGAACGTTGTACGCCAGCCTTATGAACCTGAACGTGAGCTTAGTGAAACAACTCACTTCACGGTAGTTGACCGCTGGGGCAATATTGTCGCTTGTACATCAACTGTGGAACATCCTTTTGGTACAGGAATTATGGTTAAAGATCATGGATTTTTACTCAACAACGAGCTTACTGATTTTGATGCTATTCCTGGAGGGTTAAATCAAGCGGATGCAGGAAAGCGTCCGGTTAGCTGTAAAAGCCCAACCATCGTTTTTAAAGACAGCGAACCTGTACTCACTTTAGGATCTCCAGGCGGACCAACGATTGTAGGGTCTGTGTTTCAAACGCTTATGAATGTCTTAGACTATGGAATGGATATAAAAGAAGCGATTGAAGAACCAAGAATTTTTAATAGTACAGGATCACTTATCGGTTGGGAAGCCGGAGTGGATATGAATGCCAAAGGAGAGCTAGAAGCCATGGGATTTAATTTTGGAGATGAACCATTCCCAATCGGAAATGTTCAAGGGATTCAAATTGATAAAGAAAACGGCCGTTTATTTGGAGCAGCTGATTCCAGCCGTGAAGGAAAAGCAACTGGCTTAAACTCTTAATAGTTAAAAAATGCATTATACGCTCTTCCTTCTGTAGAAAGGGAGAGCGTATAATGCATTAAAAAAGATAAAAATGAGTAGGTAAAAAGAAGGAATATTTTTTTCTGAAAACATACTTTAGACCTTTATTATTATCACCCTAATCTTCAGAAAGGAAAAAGAATAGAACGTTTTCATGTCCGGCTAAGAAAAAAAGTACTGATTTTTTCAAGAGATTGATGAAAACGAAACGGTCGGAAAGTATAAAAAACGGAATAGCGCTTTCAATGCTGGAAAGATAAAGTGTTTAATCATGTAAAAAGTATAAAGCGCAACGGTTGGAAATCATGGTTTGAAAGGTAAAAAAAGCCGTACACTTTTGTTGGAAAAACGGTTACATAAAAAAGGCCCTTACACGTAAACTTTGGTCCTAGTTACACCTCAGGGAAAAAGATGAAAATGAGAAATAGCTACATTTGGCATGTTTGACTTTCGTCATTTATCCAAGTAATCTTTTGGTTGAACGGAACCGGTTCTGTTTTCGGATTTTTGATAGCTAATTGAATTAATAAATTTATATTCTTTACTAACACAAAAGGAGAAAACATATGAAAATGAAACGAGTTGCTAAGCATACAACTGCTGCTACACTGGCTGCAGCCCTACTAGTAGGCGGGGGATACCAAACATTTGCTAAAGGAAATGACAGCAAAGACTTTAATAATAGCTACGGAATTTCGCATATTACTCGCGATAATATGGTGAAAATTCCACAGCAGCAAAACAGTGATCAGTTTAAGGTTCCTGCTTTTGATGAATCAACTATTAAAAACATTGCTTCTGCTAAGGGAAAAGATGCATCGGGAAATACAATTGACTTAGATGTATGGGACAGCTGGCCATTACAAAATGCTGACGGAACAGTGGCGACTTATCATGGATATCAAATTGTGTTTGCCTTAGCAGGTGATCCAAAAGATTCGAATGACACGTCTGTTTATCTTTTCTATAAAAAAGCTGGAGACAAATCGATTGACAGCTGGAAAAACGCTGGAAGAGTGTTTAAAGATAGCGATAAATTCGTTCCGAATGACCCGCATCTTAAAAATCAAACACAAGAATGGTCTGGTTCTGCCACATTAACGAAAGATGGTAAAGTTCGTTTATTCTACACGGATTATTCAGGTAAACAATACGGAAAACAAACGTTAACGACAGCTCAAGTGAACATGTCTCAGCCAAACGATAATACGTTAAAAGTTGACGGAGTAGAAGATTACAAGTCAATCTTTGACGGTGACGGAAAGATTTATCAAACGGTTCAGCAGTTTATTGATGAAGGCGGTTATGACACAGGGGATAACCATACGCTAAGAGATCCTCATTACATAGAAGACAACGGACATAAGTACCTTGTTTTCGAATCTAACACTGGAACAGAAGATGGCTATCAAGGCGAAGACTCTCTCTATAACAGAGCATACTACGGAGGAAACAATCCTTTCTTCCAATCTGAAAAGAAAAAGCTTCTTGAAGGATCGAATAAAGAAAAGGCTTCTTTAGCAAACGGAGCTTTGGGCATTATTGAGTTAAATGATGACTATACGCTCAAAAAAGTAATGAAGCCGCTTATTACATCAAACACAGTTACAGACGAAATTGAACGTGCAAACATTTTCAAAAAAGATGGAAAATGGTACTTGTTCACTGATTCTCGCGGATCTAAAATGACGATTGATGGAATCGGACAAGATGATGTGTATATGCTAGGCTATGTTTCAAATACGTTAACAGGAAAATATAAGCCTTTAAATGATACGGGATTAGTTCTTCATATGGATTTAGATCCTAATGATAAAACATTTACGTATTCTCACTTTGCCGTACCGCAAACAAAAGGTAATAACGTCGTTATTACAAGCTACATGACAAACAGAGGCTTTTATGAAGACAACCACTCTACATTTGCACCAAGCTTCTTAGTAAATATTGACGGTTCAAAAACATCTGTTGTAAAAGACAGCGTTCTTGAGCAAGGTCAGTTAACAGTGGATGAAGACTAAGCGCTTTGCAATAGCAACAAAGGAAAATGGTGATTGTAATCACCATTTTCTTTTGTTTTATTCGATGTAGACAAAAAAGAGAAAGGCGGGGTTTGGTTGAAGAAAAAAGGTGCTTATAAATGGATAATGCTTGCCGTTCTTTTAGTTGTAATAGCTGGACTCATTATAGCAGGCGTATCCAAAAAAGAGGATACAAAAGATCAAGGAAAAGAAAAAGGGAATAAAAGTGAATCCACTTATCGCCCGGTGTATCATTTTAGTACGCCTGATAAATGGAAAAATGATCCTCAAAAGCCCATTTATTTTGACGGAGAGTATCATTACTATTACTTATACAATCATGATTACCCTAAAGGGAACGGGACGGAATGGCGACATGCAACGTCTAGAGATTTGGTTCATTGGAAAGATAAAGGAGTAGCTATTCCAAAGTATACAAATAAAAATGGCGATATATGGTCCGGATCCGTTGTAGAAGATAAAGAGAACACAGCAGGTTTTGGTAAAGGCGCAATTGTAGCGATTATGACCCAGCCTTCTGCTGATGGACAAAAGCAAGAACAGTATCTATGGTACAGTACCGATAGAGGAAAAACCTTTAAATCATATAGCAAAAATCCTATCATGCCGAATCCAGGCACCAAAGATTTTAGAGATCCCAAAGTCATATGGGATAATGAACATGACAAGTGGGTGCTCGTCATGTCAGAAGGTGAAAAAATTGGATTTTATGAATCTTCTAATCTAAAGAATTGGACGTATACAAGAGGATTTGTAACCAAAGATATTGGTATTACAGAATGTCCAGACCTTTTTCAAATGAAGGCCGATGACGGGACAATCAAGTGGGTTCTCGGGACAAGTGCGAATGGAAAAGAAAGCGGAAAACCAAACACCTATGCTTATTGGACGGGAAATTACGATGGAACAACATTCACTCCTGATATAGACGAGCCACAATGGCTAGATCATGGCTTTGATTGGTACGGAGGAGTCACGTTTAAGGACGGTAAAAATGAGGATTCTTTAGAAAAACGCTATGCTTTTGCATGGATGAACAACTGGGATTATCCTGATAAGACACCAACGATGAAAGATGGATTTAACGGATTTGATTCAGTAACCCGTGAAATTACGCTTTCGAAACAAGACGACGATCAGTACAGTCTGTTATCAAAGCCTGTGGAAGAATTAAATCAGCTAACTGATTCAACAAATTCTCTCAAGCAAGTAGAAGTGAACGGGGAGAAAAAGTTAAAGATAAAAGGCGAAGCTTATCAGCTTGATACAGATATTTCGTGGTCGGACGCAGAGAATGTAGGCTTACGACTTCGAGAGTCCGCCGATCAAAAGCGGCACATTGATGTAGGCATTTTTGCAAAAGATAACGTCTCATATGTGAATAGAAGCTATAGTAATCAGCCTGACCAAAGCAAAAAATATGTAGAAAGCCGCGATTACTTTGATGCAGGCAAGAAAAATGTTCATTTGAAGATATTGGTAGATAAAACAAGTATTGAAGTCTTTATTGATGATGGAAAAACAGTGCATTCTAGCGAGGTATTTCCGCGTCACAATGACCAAGGAATTACGCTTTTTTCCCAAGGGGGAACGTCTTTCTTTAAGAATATAGAAATCAAACATTTTCGTTCCACTCAGTAAATTCCCTATTTTCAAAAAGAAGGAATAGAATATCACCTTATTATGGTTTAGGACTAGTTCAAAAGGGTACATGTCTACTAACAGTAAATGAAAGGGTGTTTATTCAAATGGAAGAGAAAATGAGACAACTAATAGAGGGACTTAATACCGATTTAGCGGGTGAATATTCGGCGGTTATTCAGTACACTTACTATGCGTCTACAGTAACCGGCCTAGAATATCAAATTTTAAAACCTTTCTTTGAAGGAGAAATTCCTGATGAGCAAGGACATGCCCTTTATTTATCAGAAAAGATCAAAAACCTTGGCGGTGAGCCAACAACAAAGCCGGCTGAGGTAAAGCACGTCTCAAACGTGACGGAAATGCTTAAAGAAGCAAGCAGAGCTGAAAAAGAAACTATCGAGCGCTATGAAGAGCGAAAAAAGCAAGCAGAAGAGTTAGGATTAACAGAGCTTGTTGTCAAACTTGAGGATATGATTGCAGATGAAACAAATCATATGGAAGAAATGGAACGTTTATTAAAAGATCCGCGACTAAGTTAATCATACAAACCATAGAAAAAGCATCCCGTAGCATCTGTTGCGGGATGCTTTTTTGCGGTTTGAAAAAGAAATAAAACATCGTTTACGCATGTTTTTATAAATGAGAGTAAAGTCATATTTTTGAAATTCTCTATCGCTTTGAAAAAATTTATAGTAAAATAATTATTTGGCTGCATATGGCAGTAACTATATGCGGAGCATCACATACATATAAAGGCTAAAAGGGTAGAAGTATATTGAAACCGCTTTTATCTTCTATAAGAAAAACGATGGTATGCCCGCAGTTGCAAGGAGAGAAAAAGATGAGGAAACGAATCATGACAGCGCTGCTGCTTGTCACTGTTTTAGCTGCAATGGAAGGAACCATTGTCAGTACGGCTGTTCCAAGAATTACAAGTGATTTGTCGGGTATTGAGCTAGTTAGCTGGGTATATGCCATTTATATGCTGACAACCGCTGTATCTACACCTATATACGGAAAGTTAGCAGATTTATTCGGCCGCAAAAAAGTTATGCTTGTTGGAATTATTATTTTCTTAATCGGATCGATACTTTGCGGACTTAGCTTTTCAATGCAACAATTAATTGTCTATAGAGCAATTCAAGGGCTAGGCGCCGGGGTCGTTATGCCGCTTACAATGATTATTATTGGCGACTTGTATGAAGAAGCAAAAGAAAGAGCCAAAGCGCAAGGATGGATTAGTGCAGTGTGGGGAGTTGCTGGAGTTCTCGGTCCTCTTCTTGGGGGATTTTTAGTCGATACGCTGTCTTGGCGCTATATTTTCTTTTTAAATATACCGTTTGGACTAATGGCTTTTATTGTTCTTCTAATAAACTATAAAGAAGAAGTGGTAAAAGAGAAACGCTATATCGATTACATTGGAGCGGTGACGTTTTCAGTTGGAACCATTGCATTTTTATACGCGCTTTTAACCGGAAGTCAGCATCAAAACTGGGGAGATCCGGTCATTATAGGATTATTTGTTCTAGCTGTTCTGACATTCATTGGCTTTATTTATATCGAAAAGAAATCGCCGGAACCTCTTATTCCGCTTGAGCTGTTTTCCATTCGAAGTGTATCTGTTATAAACTTATTAACACTTCTTGTCGGATCAGTAGTTATTAGTATTACGGTTTACCTTCCAATTTGGAGCCAAGGAGTGATGGGAAAAAGTGCAACCGCTGCTGGTTTTGTGTTAATGCCCATGCCAGTATGCTGGACAATTGGTTCACTGCTTTCAGGGAATTTAGTAGGGCGTCTTAAAACGCACTCCATCCTTACGCTAGGGACGGCAATCGTAAGTACGGCATGTTTTATGCTGTTTTTAGTCTCCACGCACTCACCCGTATTTTTAATTTATGTAGCCGTTGGGGTTCTTGGGTTAGGAATGGGGATTATTACGCCTATCTTTATGTTGGTTATTCAATCAGCAGTCCCAGCTAGCAAAAGAGGAGTAGCGGTGGCTCTTAATACGTTTACAAATACATTTAGTCAAACGCTAGGTTCCGCAGTGTTTGGTACAATTTTTAACTTAGTGACGCTTTCACAGGCAAAGAAGTTAGGGCAAGAAAATTTGAATGCTTCGTTTGAGACAGGCGGAGTACCAGCAGAAGAACTGTCAAAGCTGCATGAAATTCTTGCATCAGGTGTTCACATTATTTACAGTGGAACGTTTTTAGCTGCTTTACTAAGCTTTGCTGTCTCATGCTTATTAGTAAAAAACGGACATAAAAAAATAAAGAACATCTCTATGCAAAAGTAACGGAAGAGACTGCTACAAAAGTAGTTTAATTGAAGGAAAATCCGAACGAGTTTGATTAAGGACCAAACTCGTTCGGATTTTTTTATTGATAGGGTGAACGTAGGTTTCATGTATGGAGGTGCTTTTAGCTGTTGATTCAGTTATGTATCAGTCTCTTTTTTAAAAGAATTATCAAAGAGAGAAAAGAAAAAAGATATTGTCTAATAACGTTCTGGAAAAATCGTTAACAGAAGGAGGAATTTTTATTATTGCCGAAAATTTCTTATTTTTTTGTATTTTTAGTATGGACATTTACTGGGTTGTTGATTATTATAAATTCTATAAGTATTGAATTTTAAGCGCTTACAAAAGAAACATTTGTCTTTCTCAGGAATACACTTGATTTTTAATTCATATACTATAAGTGCTTGGATTAATCTTTTAATGGGGAAAAGAGAAGTTTATAAGACGTGTTGAACAACAATGAGGGGGTATGGAAGATGACAAGCAGACGTTTAAAAGAATTTTTGAATAATAATTTAAAAGATTTAAAAGATAAAGGGCTATACAACGTCATTAATCCAGTAGAGGGACCAAACGGACCTGTTATTCAAATTGATGGAAAACAATTAATTAATTTATCATCCAACAACTATTTGGGGCTTGCTACAGACGAAAGGCTTATTAACGCGTCCAACGAAGCCACTGAAAAATACGGAGTGGGAGCTGGAGCTGTCCGAACCATTAATGGAACTCTAGATATTCATATTAAGCTAGAGGAAGAGCTGGCAGAGTTTAAGCATACGGAAGCAGCTATAGCTTACCAATCTGGCTTTAACTGCAATATGGCAGCCATCTCTGCAGTTATGGATAAACATGACGCGATTTTATCAGATGAGCTGAATCACGCTTCAATTATTGACGGATGTCGGCTATCAAAAGCAAAAATTATTCCTTATAAACATTCAGATATGGAAGATCTTCGTGCAAAAGCAGGCGAAGCACAAAAGTCCGGTGCCTATAATAAAATAATGGTAATTACCGACGGTGTATTCTCAATGGATGGAGACATTGCTAAGCTTCCGGAAATTGTAGAAATCGCAGAGGAATTTGATTTAATCACATACGTAGATGATGCTCACGGGTCGGGTGTATTAGGTAACGGTATGGGCACAGTCAAACATTTTGGCTTATCTGAAAAAGTAGACTTCCAAATTGGAACCTTGTCAAAAGCGATTGGAGCTGTAGGCGGATACGTAGCTGGAAAAAAAGACTTAATTGACTGGTTGAAAGTACGAAGCCGTCCGTTTTTGTTTTCGACTGCTATTACACCAGGCACGGCTGCTGCATGTATGAAAGCGATTGAAATTCTAAGCACAAGTACAGAGCTGCAGGATCAAATGTGGGAAAACAGCCGTTATTTAAAGCAAGGATTAAAAGAGCTGGGCTTTAATACCGGCGAAAGTGAAACACCTATTACTCCGTGCATTATAGGCGATGAAAATCAAACGCAGGTTTTTAGTGAGAGATTAATAGAAGAAGGGGTATACGCTAAATCAATTGTTTTCCCTACCGTTCCAAGAGGAACAGGACGCGTTCGCAATATGCCAACGGCTGCTCATACAAAAGAAATGTTAGATGAAGCACTTCGTATCTACAAAAAAGTAGGCAAGGAAATGAAATTAATCTAAACGTTGAATCTAAGCAGTACATGAGGAGGATATTGAGATGAAAAAAGTATTAATAACGGGGTCTCTAGGACAAATCGGTTCTGAATTAACAATGAAAATGAGAGAGATGTACGGTTCAAAAAATATTATTGCCACTGATATTCGCAAGACGGAGAGCGATGTTGTGACTTCAGGTCCATTCGAGATTTTAGACGTAACGGATCAGACTGCTTTATTTACGATCGCCCAAAAGCATAAAGTCGATACGATTATTCACTTGGCTGCGCTGTTATCAGCGACAGCCGAGCAAAAGCCGCTTCTGGCGTGGAATCTCAATATGGGCGGATTAGTAAACGCGCTCGAAGTAGCGCGTGAGCTGAAGTGCCAATTTTTCACTCCAAGTTCAATTGGTGCATTTGGTCCAACGACTCCAAAAGACTGGACGCCGCAGGATACGATTCAACGTCCTACCACGATGTATGGTGTTAATAAAGTAGCGGGTGAGTTACTTTGCGATTACTATCACCATAAATTCGGAGTCGATACACGAGGGCTGCGTTTTCCAGGCTTAATTTCATACGTAACGCCTCCAGGTGGAGGGACAACGGACTACGCTGTTGAAATTTATTATGAAGCCGTTAAACATAAGCGCTATACGTCTTATATCGACAAAGGAACATATATGGATATGATGTATATGCCTGATGCACTAAACGCTGTTATCCAACTAATGGAAGCAGATGGTTCTAAGCTGAAGCACCGAAATTCATTTAACGTTTCTGCCATGAGCTTTGATCCAGAACAAATGGCAGCGGAAATTCGAAAAACGATTCCGGAATTTGTGCTGAATTACCAAGTAGATCCTGTTCGACAAGCAATTGCTGAAAGCTGGCCTAACCATATAGATTCCAGCTGTGCGAAGGAAGAGTGGGGATTTAAAGCAGAATATAACCTAGAAGAAATGACGAGAGAGATGCTGGGAAAGTTAAAAGTTGAATCACAGCTTGTCTTAACGTAAGTAGAGAAAAATGATTTCTTCCTTGAAAATAAAGTAAGCGCTTACTAAAAGGCGGGTTGTTTGTTTATGCAAGTTCTACTTCGTAACGGTGGTGGAGAGTACACATAGATTTTCTGACCCTTTAAGTGAGCGCTCGTTCGTTGAATAATCAGCACCCTTTTTAGGTATTCGTCTGTTAAAATAATAAGGGGATAGAAGGGAGGGAATGACAGTTGAACAATAAATTTCAACAAGTTAATGATTTTTCAATGGGAAGATTAACATCTTTACTCGTTCTTTTACATAATACGGAACTAGCTGAAGGTATTGAAAAGGAAATCAATGAGAGAGGATACAGCTACACAGTAGGAAAAGTCGGAGCGATGGAACTGTCTAAAGTCGTGGCGGCAATTGAAACGAGCGCCAAGACAAACAAAATTATTAATGCCCAGTCGTACCGGGAAGTCCACGCTCTTTATCATGCTATACTTGAAGCCATTCAAGGAGTTAGTCGAGGAACGCTGCAGCTAGGTGATATTTTACGGACAGTAGGACTCACATTTTCAATTGTGCGCGGAAAAATTGAGTTCTCAGGATCAAGCGAGGAATGGATTAGTGTTTGTGTGTATGGAACAATAGGTGCGCCTAAAAAAGGCTTTGAACATGATACATTAGGCTTTGGTTTTAACCATATCTAAAGAGTAATTGATGAAATAGTATGATAATAAAAAGCGAGTAGTAGATGTACATAGCCGCTTTAAAGAAGATATTTTTCTTATTGAAAGGTTCTGTGCGGCGTGTTAACATAGTGATTAATATAATAACTGCCTTTAAGACGGTCCAGAGAGGCCGAAAAGGACGGATAACTTGTTTATTGCTTCTATGCCTATCTGTGCCCTTTTGCCCTCTGCGACAAAAGGGCTTTTATGCGTTACTTACCTCTTTTAAACGAAGTCCAGAGAGGCTTCAAAAGAGAATGGACATATGTTATTTATCCATTCCTTCAAAAAAGAAAGAGCGTTGATACAGAAAGAATACAGTGGAGGGTGGAACAACATGAATTATCGTAACAAGACAGTTGTAGCATCAGTAGCAGGTTTGACATTAGAAGGGATGGACATTATGTTTATCTCGTTTGCTATGTCAATGATTATTGCTGAATTTCACATTGATTTAGCAACAGGTGGACTTATTTCTTCTATTACAAATATAGGAATGCTCATAGGCGGCGTAATCTTCGGAATTTTAGCGGACAAATTTGGAAGAGTGCGGGTTTTTACTTACACGGTTCTTTTATTTGCAGTCGGAACGGCATTGACAGGTTTTGCAGCAAATGTTGAACAAGTGTATGCTTCACGATTTATTGCTGGAATTGGGGCTGGAGGAGAGTACGGAATCGGTATGGCTCTTGTTGCAGAAGCGTGGCCGAAACATAAGCAGGGAAGAGCTTCATCTTATGTTAGTGTTGGCGCACAATTTGGAGTTATTCTTGCGGCGCTTTTAAGTTCTCTGATCCTGCCGATTTTCGGATGGAGAGCCTTATTCTTTGTCGGAATTATACCCGTCATTTTTGCTTTTATCGTACGAAAAAATTTAAACGAATCTCCTGAGTGGCTAAAAGCTCAAAAAGAGAAAACAGCGGTTGCTAAAAATAATGGTAAGCTTCGTCAATTATTCGCTACGCCTAGGACGGCGATGACGACTATTTCGCTGGCAGTGATGGCTACAGTCCAAATTGCAGGCTATAACGGACTTATGATATGGCTTCCGTCTATGCTTCAGCAATCACAAGGCCTCTCTGTTTCAAGTTCAGCTCTTTGGACAATCAGTACAGCCGTTGGAATGATTATAGGCATGCTAACATTTGGTCAATTTATGGACCGTTTTGGATCGAAACGTACTTTTGGAATCTTTCTTCTTGCTTCAGCTTGTGCGGTATTTTTATACTCGTATGCCGAAGGAAGTGCAGGGCTGCTTATAGGAGGAGCTGTGGTCGGATTTTTTTCAAACGGAATGTTCGCGGGATACGGAGCATTGATAAGCAGCCACTATTCAGTAGAAGTTCGCAGTACTGCAACGAACACTATTTTTAACTTTGGGCGAGCGCTCGGAGGGTTATCACCCATTCTTGTCGGCTATCTTTTGCAAAGCTATGATATGACGGTGGCGATGACGTACTTGGCTGGGCTGTACTGTATTTCGTTTGTTTTTATGGTGAGTCTTAAAAAAACGGGTGAAAAGAAAGTAAAACAAATGAACGCTCAGTCTGCTCTTTAAAATAAAAAATAGATGCTATGCTTTTCTGGAAAAACCGCTCTTACTCAAAAGGGCGGTTTTTTTGAGTGTATAAAAAAATAAGTTCAGGTGTTGTGGTGTTGTATGGTTGTTTTTTTCGCAAATGCCTTATTAACAAAGACTTCTACATTATCTATAAAAATATTTATGGATAAGCAGATATTTTTTAATTTGTATTATAGTAATTCCTCTCTTACAATTTGGTATGTAAGGCGGAAACAGAAAATACTATACTGGACAGATAATATACAAGCAGATGGAAACTTGATAACAGGTCAAAATCCTCAGTCCACAATCAGTGTAGCAAAAGCAGTCGTGAAACAATTATTGAAATAAGATGTAAAAAAGCCTGTAGGCTTTTTTATCACCAGCATGAAGAAAGACCGCTGTAGATAACATGTACGTTTTACTGTCTTGGACTAGAGAAATCAAACATCATACAAAAAATATGATGGTCAGTGTAATAAATACAAAAAGAGGGAAGCTTTTCATGGAGAATATTTTTTAAAGAAATGAGGAAAAACGATGTCAGAAGTTATTATTAACGCCATTTTGCAAGCCAAGCCAGGAAAAGAAGAAGAGCTTCGATCAGAGTTAGTAAAAGTTATTGAACCATCAAGAGAAGAAAAAGGATGTATTCAATACACTCTCCACCAGGATACAGACAAAGCAGGCACATTTGTTTTTTATGAGAAATGGGAAAGCAAAGAAGATGTTGAAGCTCACATTGAAACACCTCACTATCAACAATACAGACAGCAAACAGAATCGTTAATTGAAAGCAGAGCGGTACATCGTTTACAAGAAGTGCGTTAATACAAAAGAGGATGGAGCAAAAGTGTTTTAGTTGAAGGAAGATCCGAACGAGGAATCAAGATTCTTGATGGAGAATCAAACTCGTTCGGATCTTTTTGTGGTTATGGTGAATCTCAGTTTTATTTAGTGAGACCAAGCAGTAGAGTAAGCGAGGAGGCTCATCGACCTCCAGCAGAAAGCGAAGGCTTGCACAGAAATTCACAGCGGTATCACAAGTAATCCATACTAGCTCCTTTATCCAATTTGTTCATCTTTAGATGGGATTGATTTCGCTATGACTTCATCTCTGCTTGTTATAAAGAACTAAAAAGCTTCAGGGGAAAAACAATTTCAGCTGCGAAAAGCCGATTGGAAAAGGGATAAGGCAGTCAAAGAAACAAAAAATAATACCAGTGGTGTTTGAGAAGCAGACAGGCGGGTAGATAAAAACTAGATGACATAGTTCAACAATTAACAAACTAAAAGGAGAGATCAAATCAATGCGTACAAATTTAAAACATTTTATTAACGGAGAATGGGTTGAATCAACAGGAAACGAAACGTCAGATGTGATCAATCCTGCTACTGAAAAATCAATTGGTAAAATTAGCTTAGGTACAAAAGAAGATTTAGATAAAGCCGTGGCAGCAGCTAAAGCAGCGCTTCCCACATTTTCAAGAACAACAAAAGAAGAGCGAATTAAAATGCTTCGCAATATTGCAAAAGGGTATGAAAAGCGTAAACAGGAGCTTATTGAAGTCATGACTGAAGAGCTTGGCGCTCCTTTAAAGATTTCAGAAGAAGTTCACTATGAAATGGGACTTAGCCACTTTAAAGAAGCAGCTAATGCACTTGAAGATTACACATTTGAAAAAGATCATGGAAGCTACAAGGTCGTAAAAGAGTCTATTGGAATAAGCGGACTTATTACACCATGGAACTTCCCAACAAATCAGACCTCTACTAAAATTGCAGGAGCTATTGCAGCAGGAAGTCCAATGGTATTAAAACCATCAGAACTTACACCGTATGCAGCGATGATATTAGCAGAAATCATTGATGAAGCTGGTGTACCAAAAGGTGCCTTTAACCTTGTAAACGGAACGGGAAGTACAATCGGTGACGGTATTAGTTCTCACCCGGACATTGATTTTGTATCATTTACAGGATCAGGTGCTGTAGGCGAGAAAATTATGCAAAACGCGGCTAAAACAATCAAAAAAGTAGCCCTTGAGCTAGGCGGGAAATCACCGCTAGTTGTATTAGAGGATGCGGATGTAGAAGAAGCGGCTAAAATAGCAGTTTCACACATTGCAATGAATACAGGGCAAGTATGTACGGCAGCAACGCGCATTATCATTCCTGCCTCTATGAAAGAAAAATTTGAAGAAGCAGTGAAGAAGGTTCTACCATCATTCCCAGTTGGTGATCCATTAAATAAAGACAACGTAACTGGACCGCTCGTAGCGGAAAAACAGTGGGATCGCGTACAGGATTATATTAAAAAAGGAATGGACGAAGGTGCAACACTTCTTACTGGAGGAACGGGCAAACCAAATGGCTTAGAAACAGGATACTTTGTTAAACCGACAGTCTTTACTGACGTTTCAAATGATATGGTTATTGCACAAGAAGAAATCTTTGGACCTGTAACCACTATTATTACGTATGATGATCTAGAGCAAGCTCTTGAAATTGCAAACGATACAATTTATGGACTTGCAGGCTATGCGGTCGGAAAAGACCAAGAAACGCTTGACTATGTTGCTAAAAATATTAGAGCTGGTCAAATTATCGTCAACGATGCCGAGCAAGACAGAGCTGCACCATTCGGTGGATTTAAGCAATCTGGTATTGGACGCGAGTGGGGAGCATTTGGTATTGAAGAATATCTAGAACCAAAGGCGATCATGGGCGTTAAAGTTCCGGCAAAAGTATAATTGATGTAAAAAAGAAAGGAGTTTTTCTCCTTTCTTTTTTTATGGATACATAAAAGAGAGCCAGTTAAAGAAAGAATAACGAAAGCAAAGGTGGATAGCATAAACGTGTATCACATATATGAAGTGACACGTTAAAGGAGGGAATTATAAATTGAATAGAGAGATGCACGGAAGTTCATCAACGGAAAGTTTCATTCCCATGAGCTCTATAGCCAGTGGAAAAGGAGTCGAAGTGGCACCGGATATCTACAGCTACACTACACAGATTGTTAACGTATGTTTTATAGGAAATCCAGACAAAGAAAATAGTTTTGTACTTGTGGATGCGGGAATGCCTAATTCGGCTTCTATGATTATCAAAGAGGCAGAAGAAAGGTTTGGAAAAGAAAAAAAACCGAAAGCAATTATTCTTACACATGCACATTTTGATCATATTGGATCTATTATTGAACTAGTGGAGAAGTGGAACATACCGGTATATGCACATCCACTTGAACTTCCATATGTGACGGGTAAAAAAAATTATCCTACACCAGATGGCACAGTGGAAGGCGGGCTCGTGGCAAAGCTTTCTCCACTATTTCCAACGGAAGCCATTGATTTAGGCTCTCACGTGCAAGCTTTACCAGCCGACGGCTCTGTACCTCATATGCCGGAATGGGAATGGATTCACACCCCTGGTCATTCTCCAGGACATATTTCTCTTTTTAGAAAGCAGGATCTGGCGCTTATCGCAGGAGATGCTTTTGTTACCACTAAGCAAGAATATTTACTGGATGTACTAGAGCAAGAATTGGAAATTAGCGGTCCTCCTCGTTATTTAACTACGGACTGGGCATCTGCCAAAAAATCAGTTGAAGTGCTTCAGTCACTTCATCCATCTGTGGCGGTGACAGGACATGGAAAACCAGTTTCCGGCGAATGGCTTTCAACTAATTTATTGAAGCTTACGAAGAATTTTGATGAGATTGCTCGTCCTGATTACGGAAAGTATGTATAAGAATAAAGAAAAAAGTTTACTCTTTACGCAGCTCTTAAAAGCTGCAGGTGAAGATCAAAAGCTCTACGAACTCACTGAGTTCGTAGAGCTTTTTTAGTTT
>ENA-ORXC01000233-ORXC01000233.1-marine-metagenome-genome-assembly--contig:-NODE-233-length-47588-cov-3.971880_pt1 | contig 47588 bp, 52 predicted proteins | sample MGYA00237865_ERZ511478 | MGnify/ENA metagenome assembly ERZ511478
ATGAAAGGATTCCAATAATAGCAATCACCACCAGAAGCTCGATCAATGTAAAACCACGACTACTTTTTTGTTGAGTGTTCTTTTGTAATGATGTGAATGTCATATACTAGTGAAGTCTTCAATTACCTTTGCTTTTACTCTTCTATTTTAGCATAAAAGGCTTCTCCGATAATAGAAATTGTGTGCAAAACCCCTAGCTAATACTACTCGCAATATTGTAAATCGGTACCAGAATAGATGTGAGCAAGAATCCCACCCCAACACCCAGGAGGATAATCATAGCCGGCTCGATGAGTCCAATCAATGTGTCAACAGCGTTGTCGACCTCCCTTTTATAAAAACGAGCGAGCGTTTCAAGAATTGAACCCAGCGAGCCCGTTTCTTCGCCGACCTGTACCATCTGCACGAGAATAGGTGGCATTTGCTCATGACGAGCGAAGGTGTCTGATATGGCATTACCCGCCTTAACCCCCTCAACGCTCTGGTTGAGGATATTCTGATAGATCTTGTTCCCAACGACACTTCCTGTAATCTCGAGTGTTCTCACTACTGGAATACCTGCAGAGAGCATGGTGTTGATGTTGTCAGCAATACGAGATAGATACACCTTTTGATACAGTTTTCCGATATAAGGAAACTTGAGCTTGAAGTTGTCTAAACGTTCTCTCCCTTTATTGCTACGTGACATCATATAGAGCCCAATACCACCGAGAATTACAAAAATAGCCAAGAAAATACCATAATTAACAAAGAAATTACTGATACCAATCACAACTTTCGTATAAAAAGGAATATCTTGCCCTGAATCGAGGAGAATCTGCGATAAGCGCGGAATAACCATGGTGAGCATCAGTATCATCACAACAATAAAGGTGAAGATAACGAAGGCTGGATAGATGAGCGCATTACGTGTCTTGGATGTCAGTTCGTACTGTCGCTCGAGATATCCTGCAAGATACGTGAAGGTGTCGGTTAATTTACCAGACTCCTCACCAGCTGAAATCATATTAATATAAAAATCTGAAAACACACGTGGGTGCTTTGACATAGCCTGAGCAATCGTAATACCCCCCTGCATGTCTTGCGAAACACTCGAGAGTACATCGCGTAATTTTGGATTCTCGGCATTTTGAGCCAAGAGATCGAATGCCTTGACCGCGCTCACTTGCGCCTCGAAAAGTGTCGAGAGCTGACGTGACATGATAACGATATCTTTCAAAGGGACGCGATCGAGGAACGGCAGAGATTTCTTGAGCCCTGTCGCGCTCGTCTTCGCCTCCACAGAAACAACAATGAATTTACGACGCTGCAAAGAGCTGATCGCTAAATCTTTGCTCACCGCATCGATCTGACCCGTCTGAGTTTGACCTTTTTCGTTGATAACTTTATAGCTGAATAACATACTAGGTATTGTACCGCAAATTAGAAAGAGGAGGAAATGAAAAGTGCATAGATATACACACCGTATTGTAGTGTGATGCTACCGACATGCTATTAAATAAGGCGCTCCAGGCCCTCTGGGTCTAAAGTATAGCGCTTGGCGTCCTCGATAGTAACGTGACCAGCACGAACGAGCTCGAGGAGCGAATGATTCATACTGATCATCCCTTCTGCCTTATGGGTATCGATAATAGAATCGATCTCGTGGGTGCGACCCTCACGAATGAGGTTCGAAACAGCGTTATTATTAATGAGGAGCTCGTATGCAGGAACGCGACCACCCTTGAGGCTCGGCAAAAGCCGTTGAGAGAAGATACCCAGGAGGCTGTTAGATACCTGATTACGTATCTGATTCTGCTGCTCGGCTGGGAATGAATCAATAATGCGGTCAATCGTCTGTGACGCGTTATTAGTATGGAGTGTTGAAAATACGAGATGCCCCGTCTCGGCAGCCGTTACCGCCGTTGCGATAGTCTCAGGCGTACGCATCTCGCCGACCATAATGACATTAACATCTTGACGGAAAATAGCCTTCAGTGCATGGGAGAAGGATTGTGAATCAAGGCCAATCTCACGCTGGTCGACAATAGAATTCTTCTCCTCGAAAATATATTCGATAGGATTCTCGATCGTTACAATGTGCTCTTTGCGCTCTTGGTTAATGAGGTCCAGCATTGCTGCGAGTGTTGTCGACTTCCCTTGACCAACCGGCCCAACAAGGAGAAAGAATCCCTGCTCCATACGCGTGAAGTCTTTCAAAATATCCGGTAGGTTCAATTCCTCGAGGGTTCGAATACTCTCCAGGGCACGCAAGGTGAAGGCAACATGTCCAGATCGTATATAGGATGAGCCACGGAATCGCAACCCTTGTGCCGCATAGGCGAAGTCAATCTCATTCTGTTCGAGCATATAGCGCGTACGTTCCTCACCCGCCATAATCACGAGCATTTTCAAAATATCATCCTGAGTAACGACAGGCTCAGTCAACAGAGGAATGAGATCTCCCTCAACACGAATATACGGCGTGCGACCTACAGAAACATGCAGGTCAGACGCGCGCTGACTTTTGACAATACCGATGAGCTTTTCGAGCATATAGTTATTACTTTACTCTATTATACCGCATAGCCCCACGCATACCATGAGGAGATATGGGGAAAGCTTAACCTCGGAGGTTGAGGCATAGTATCTTAACCTCCGAGGTTGGGCGGCGCCAGATAAAAATTGGGAATTTGAAAACGCGAAGCTGAATAATCAACTTCACGTCTTGGAAAAATTTTTATCTCCTTAGCCTCTTCTTTTTGGGAAACTCGCCTTTATTTATTATTTGGATTTGAGGCTTCATCATCTTCATCTGCGAAGAAATAAAAGATCATGAGCCAAACTAAATCAGCCCCGACCGAAACACAACCTGCTGTTTCAGTCAGGCTTCCTGCTTGGTCTGTGGCTACCACATAAGCCAAAAAAAGAATTAAAACCATTGCTAGCGGTCCCCAAAATTTTCCTAACAAAGCTTTCAGTAAAAATAATATCAGGACACTAGCAGTGCCTGAAATTACTACGCCCAGTAAGGCGCTAAGGAAACCGAAGTCTTTAAGGTTTCCCAGGACTATTATTGTCCCTACAAATGACAGTATTGCTACCGCCAACATTGAGATAAATGTAAATAAATCTCTCTTTTTTTCGTTTAAATTTGACATCGATTTTTAATTTAAAATAGTGAATAAATAAAGTGATCACAACCCTCAATTTCTATCTTAAGAGCTCTGATCACCTTATTTTTCAACCATTTCTGACAAAGAAATATGCTATATCTGTCGTATATTATAGCATTATATTGTTTAAAAGTCAATTTTATTCAAATACTCCCCTTATTTATCTACTTCGCCATCATCTTCATAACCCTCACAACAGAAATAATCACCCCGGCAATAATCAGGATAATGAGACCATATTTCCTTATCAATCCCTCGCTCGGTGTGCGTGCGACCATGGGTGCATCTGATCGATATTCAATCGTCACCATCTGACCAACCCGATGAATGTGCGTAATGTATGGAATATGAGGGAGACTCACATTAGTGAGTACTGGGCGGCCTGTTCCTACTTCTTGGAAACTCACTGTTGCAACAGACAACGAACGCCTACCGTAGCGCTCGAAGCGTAAATCCTCGATCGAGCCTTTCGTCGTGATCCATTCGAATTCAGAAGAGACTTCTTCTTCATCTATCAATACTGATTCAATAACATCTCGCTGTCGATCACCTGGAGAAACAGGAGTAAGCGCAAAAACATGCTGAGCACTATGCGCAAAAAAAATACCAACAACCATGCTTATTCCAAAAAATTTCATATACTGCATAAAAAAATCCTACAACTTATTAACCTCGCTCCATGGAATGAGGCCTTGCATGCACTTAATAACCGCATCATCGCGCATCGTGAGCATCCCGCGTTGGCGAGCGAATTTATAAATATCTTGCTCTTGTGGTGAATCCAAGATGAGTCGCTCGATATCATCATCAACTTCCAGCATCTCGAAGACTGCAACACGACCACGTGTACCCGTGCCCCCTTCGGGAGATGCCTGTGCCTCGAAAACGGTATCCGTCAATGGCAATTCGTTCCGGAATTCCTCTGGGAGATCCTTAAATTGCTCGGTAATGAAAGCCTTTATCCCAGGCTCGATTGGCTTCTCTATTCCTCGCCCAGGCGCAATACGACGCGCCAGCCGCTGCCCCACTAACATAATCAATGTAGGTGCAATCAAATACGGATCGACACCCATATCAATGAGTCGCGGGATTGCACCAATCGCTGTATTAGTGTGCAATGTTGATATAACAAGATGACCCGTTAAAGCGGCCTGGACGGCCAGTGCGGCTGTCTCTTTATCACGAATCTCACCGACCATTATCACGTCTGGATCCTGACGGAGAACACTACGCAATCCTGATGCAAAGGTAAAGCCAATCTCTGGACGTACCTGCGACTGGTTGACGCCAGATATGTTGTACTCGATTGGATCCTCGAGTGATACGACGTTCTTCTTGTTGCGGTCTACTTCTTGGAGAAGCGAATACAGTGTCGTTGACTTACCAGAGCCTGTTGGGCCTGTTATGAGGATCATGCCATATGGGCGCGCCGCTGCACGCTTGATCATCTCGAGATGACGAATATTCATACCTGTTTTCTCAATCGTGTTGAGCCCGTTTCCTGGATCGAGAATACGGATCACTACTTTTTCACCAAAAAATGTTGGCATGGTCGAAACACGGAAGTCTACCTTGCGGCCATCGACTTTGGCAAAGAAACGCCCGTCTTGTGGCTTTCTCTTCTCATCTAGGCGCAATTTCGCCAAAATTTTCACACGTGCAACAACTACCCTGCGCGCATCAACGGGGAGCGTATATGTTGTATGGAGATCACCATCAACACGATAGCGTACTGATACATTGTTCGCCGTGTGCTCAATATGAATGTCTGAAACTCCATTATCAATAGCATTACGTAGAATAATGCCGACTGTTTTAGAAATAGGTGCGTCTTCGAAAATTGTATCATCTTGACCACCTTCTGCTCCGTCTGTATTTTCAATAATTTTTTCCAAATCTTCTATTTCATCACTGGCAGCTGACGGAATGCGCGATGCGTCTTTGTTTCCAACGGAAGAAATAGCAGTTGAGCCAAAGTTCGCATAGCGTCTCGACACTTTTTCGAAATCATCATAGGAAATAACACTCACAGAGTACGGCATTTTTGCCTGATTAAAAATAAACTGCATGGCATTCGATGCCTCGAGATTACCCGGGTCGAGCATTCCCACCTGAATGACGCCTTCAGGAGTCTTGCCCACAGGAATACTTTGATAGGTGCGCGCTGAGTCTTCTGGAATAATCTGCAAGATATCAGCAGACAGCTTGTCAACAGGACCCGAGAATGCAGGTACTTGATAATATTCAGCCTTGGCATCTCGCACGAGACCACTGTCAATATCAAAAAAACGCAGAGACTCATCGATATTCCCACCGAGCTCTGCAGCCTTGCTCACTATGTCATCAATCTGATATCGGTTAATGACACCTTGTTGTGCGAGTGTTTCTAAAAAAGTCATATGTGCAAAAAATCAACTCGTATATGCACTACAGTAAGCTTGCGCTTACTGAGCCCCTTCTGACTGTGTGTCCGAATCATCACCAGTACCGAGAAATGCATCTACGGCATCTTGACCTACAAGGTCTTGGTTATTCGTTGTAATACTTGACGAGGTACCAGATACAGATTGAGCTTCTGTAGTTTTGCTCGTGACCGCGGATGAAGCACCTTCCTGATTAGCGGTGTTCGCATCAGTATTGATCCTAATTACCGCACCACTCGATTGTGGTAATCCGAAGGTACCAGAAGATGTGCTATTGTTAGCAGTATCTGGTGTAAATGGAGAATTACTACCACTTGCTCCGATAGGCAAGAACGGATTATTGCGACCTACGATAGATACTGCTGGTAAGTTAGTACTCACATCTCGCAAAAGATTAAATCCAGGATGATCAAATACCTCCTTATCGAGACGTAGCGTACTCACGCTATTGAGAATCTCTACCAGCTCACGCGTGCGTGCAGATGCAACATTGGGTACCTCGTTGCTTATTGCACCACTGAGTGTTGGTGCGCCAGACGTGTCCGTTGTAGAAAGACCCACCTGAGAACCTGCAGTGCTACTGGTCTGATTATTGCGAGCACGATTCACTCCAAATATAATCAATCCCAATAGAATGACTGCTCCGAGTACTATTAATAATTTTTTTAGTGTTTTACTCATATATATAACTGATTACTGTCACTGATTGTACCAAAAAATACTAACGCAGCCAGTACGTTGCAATATTTAGCGAGAATTCATAATAATCATTAATGTCTTCGCCTGGGCGCTGTTGCGTTTGAAAGCCAATTGACTGCACATCAATAATGCGCAAGCTTCTTTCTAGATCACCCAAAAAATTAACGAAAGCATCATATCCACCTAAAAATGAGAGGTTCATCTCAATAGTCCCCAGCGACTGACTAGCAAGCCCTGCGTCGGCGACAACATTCCGTGCTTCTTCGACATTTGCATCCTTTAATACGAGACCATGACGTGCCGCAAGCTGCTCAATATCAATAGAGAGTTTAACATTATCAACACTATCTGGAAGTAGAGTCCTCAAGCGCTGTCGATCCTGCTCAGTCATAGTATTGTATGTATCTACAAGACGTGCGCGCTCTGAGCGTAGCTCAGCTGCCTTACTCAAAGCATCTTCAAGCTCAGTAACTTCTGCACGTAGTGCCTTGGTATTATTATACCGCGGAGCAGCAAACAAGACGACTGCGAGAATCGATGCGATAATTATAAGAATTGCAATAATACGACGAAACATATACTAAATAGGCAATTGCCCAGAATTTACATTAACTTCCACAGGTTGATCGACCTCCCTATCTTGCCCTGGACTAATAATAACATTCGGTGATGGGGCTCCACTTTGAGGCGCTTCAGGATAATTCGTATATTGAGAATTAATACTCTCTTCGAATTTCAGAATTTCATCTGCCAGTGTCACCAAAAGCCCAAATCGTACTCGACCCGTGTCTTGGAGAACAAAATCTGAAAAAATATGCTGATCAATCTCACGCTCTTGTGCGAACTTTTCTGACTGTTGTGCGATAGCCTGATAGGACTGGGCCTGACCATTCACTTGCACGATCCCTACACCCTCTTCGGTAAATTCAAAAAGAAATGAATCAAACTGAACCGCTGGGAGAGTTAGACTGTTAAGAAAATTGAAGAAAGGTGCTAATGTGGTATGTTCTCGCAATAACTGAGAAGAAAAGCTCAGGCGCCTATCGAGAATCTGCAGCTCTTCTATCAACTCTGGTTCAAATTGCTTTTCTGCTGTCTGTAGCTGGTTATTTAATTGCGCTACTCGCTGTACCTGCGAGCGCTCAAAAAGGAATACGCCGGCAGAGATAATGAGTGCTGCTATTAAAAGTAGCGCCGCGAGGAACTCTAGTAATCCGAAACCACCCCCAGTACTCCCGCCGCGCCCGCGGCTAGATGGTACCTGCGTAGAAATCTTAGCGCCCCCCCCTCCACCACCGAGACTCTGTGGTGTTGTGGGCATGAAATTTGTTGAGAATTTTTGTGGCATATCATCTGAATTTTTTGTCTGACATCATTTTCTCATAAAGGATTCGTTTGTACAGGAACAAGGTGGGGATTATCCCAAGAACTCGTGCAGAGCCACTCCTGCTGCTACTGCGAACTCGGGGCCGATGGACCCGAGGACAGGATCAAGGAACTCTGGATTCTCGACTTTTGCAAAAGGGTCTGATGTATATATATCAATACCTAGTTCACGGTTCATGAGCTCTGAGAGACCCAGAGTGCGAGCCCCTCCACCAATGAGATAGCCACGATCAACAACAACGCGATATTTAGACTGGAACTCCTGAATAGTATTCTTGATATCCTGAATAATCTGCATCATGGCTAATTCGACCCCTTGAACGACATCTGGGACATCACCTATGAGACCAACACTCCGCTTGAGTTCTTCTGCTTTCTGCAGTGACACACCAAGAGAACGCGCAAGATTCTGAGTGATATACCAGCCCCCACGATTAATAGTACGAAACTGCATCACCACACCGTAATGAACTACAGCAACGCGTGTCTGTTGTGCCCCTAAATCGATTAGAATGAGCGGTACGAGCTCACGATCGAGCGTTGAACGTAGTGCTGAGAAAATCTCAAGCTCATAATGTCCTACCTTGAGTTCTGCCTGCCCCATGAGATTGGTGTAGTTACCCAAGACATCATTACGTGTTGCAGCAATGAGCACTTCATGCTCAGCGTTTTCTGTCATTTCTGCAGTCATTTCTTCGCCTTCATATCTGTGCTGGATATGATCAGGCACCACACTCCAGTTCAGCACTACTTCTGACAAGGGAACTGGAATATATTGACGGGCTTCCAGCGGAATCACCTCATCGAGTGACTTCATAGCACTAGCAGGTAATGAAAGAGTAAACATGAGGCTTGCTGATGATTGCAAGGCAACCCCAGCCCTACGTGTCTCAACACTAGCTTCAGTCAAGACGTTGCGGAGAATTTCAGCCAAGGGATCAGGGTCAAAAAGATTAGGCGAACCAATTGGAGCCTCGAAGGCTGGACCTGTAGCAACTTCCCCATAGGTCGCAAGAACTATTTTGCCACGCTCTTCTTTTAATTCAACTATCTTAATAGATGACGAACCTACATCGATACCTACGACACTCTTTTCTTTGCCGCTAAAAAGGCTACCTAATTTCAAGTCACGTCCCATATGTGCTACAGTATACCAGAGTTCTGAAGACTCTGCGCGCCTATGTACCCATACTTTTCAACGGTGAGAAAATTCGCTATATTACTGAAGATTTTCTTCTTCCCCCCACAATGCCCTTTGTGCGCGAAAGAATCTTTCATATATTCAATACATGAAAACTGCCTTGCTAATATTCCACTGCACATTAAAGAAAAGCATGGCTGGATTATTCCCCTCTTTCCATATAATACTCGCTTAGTAAAAGACTTCATTCTTTTTCTGAAAAAGCATAGTCAATATACACTTCCAGACAGCTTTCTCGTGCGCCTCAATACATTGCTGTCTGCTATTATAGAAAAGCATACTATTCATAAAGACAAAGCGATTCTGGTACCTATTCCTGCGCGTGATGAGAGAATGGAGCAGCAAGGATTCAACCAAGCTGCAATGCTTGCGAAGCTCTTTTCCGGGATACTTTCTATTCCCTTATCAGAAGACCTTCTCACTAATAATCCTTATGCGCAACGTGAGAAACAAGCCTTCTTGCAAGATCGCACAGAACGTATCGCTCGCCTTGCAAATACATTTACTACACGCTCAAATATTCATGACCCTATACCTAAAAACGCACATATAATTCTGATAGATGATGTCACAACCTCAGGTGCTACCTTTGCCGAAGCCCGCCGCGCCCTAGAAGAAAGAGGGCTTACTAACATTATTGGGGTGAGCTTGGCGGGATAATAATTCGATTCATCTTTTGCTATTTTACTAACTATTTATTACTTAAAATCCCAAAGTTACTACACAACATTCACCACCAACCCCTTCCCCAAGGCAACAACATACACGATAAAGAGTGCATAGAGCACGAGCATGCTGATTGCCCTTCTCTTTGAAAGCGTATTAGTCTCGGCGAGGAAATACAGCACGAGGATAGTTGCACCCAAAAGACCTATGAGCATCTCGATATAATCGAACGCAATCATGACACTCCCATTCATGAGATTGAATATAAGGAGCGGTAAACCAAGTCCCACGAGAATATCAAAGATATTTGAGCCAAATACATTTGCTGCCGCATCATCAATGTCGCCATTTTTTGCGTTTTTGACCGAGATCACCGTGTCTGGCAGTGATGTCGCTGCGGCTGTCAGCACGAATGCTGCCAATACAGGCGGAATATCTAGAGCGTGCGCAATACCAATCGTCGCCTCAGTAAGAAAATAAGTAACAATGCCCATACCTAGCATTGCTAGAATAGCTATGACTACTTCCCTTTTTATATTGATCTGGCCATCGCCTCCTATATCGTGATCGGTTTGCTCCCCACGGAATTCCTTAGTGTGCCGCACTATAACACGCACGTAGTACCAATAAAGTGCGAGTAAGAATATTGCAATTCCTATTCCCCATGATTGAAAATACATCGTCAATGCAACAAGGATAAAGACAGAAATAACATAGAACATCGCATCGCGCGATATAACATGCTTGTGTACCGTGAATGCCACAGGCGCCACGAGTACCGCGATTCCTGGAATAACAAGGAGGTTGAATAGTGCTGAGCCCGCAATCGTACCAATCCCCACATCGAATGAGTTAAAGAATATCACAGAGAAAAGCGCCACCATGATCTCAGGCAGCGAGCTCGCAATCGCGTCAAAGGTTGCTCCTTTAACTGACTTATGTAATTTTAGAGCATCACCGAGCCGTGATGAGGCCACCGCGAACCTATTCCCTATAAAAAAAATAAAGCCGCTAGTAACGAGAAGTACGATAATGTGGCGCAGTAATTCCATATCCATATATACAATGCTGTGTACTATATCACACATTGCATGCATATAGTCATGAGATATTCACAAAGTACTTGCTTATCTGTCAAGACTACGGTAGGATGTATGTGTCTTATCTTGACGATGGTGTTGTGTGGTAAAGTCCTACGTTGCCAAAATCTAGAAGAGGCAACTATTAAAAAATTTCTTGGTAGATATGTTGAGCAATCAATATATATATCGAGTAACCTACAAACATTATGTATCAAGGAACTATTGTACGCCTAACCGACAAAGGTTTTGGATTCGTCAGCATTGATGGAATGGAGAAAGATATCTTCTTTCACGCATCAGCTCTTACTAACAAGCATTTTAATGACCTCCGTGAAGGTGAGGCAATTATGTGCGAATATGAAGAAAATGAAAAAGGCCTTACTGCAATAAAAGTTGAGGTCATTGAAGGAGAACAAGCTCCCGCAGAAGGCGAAATGCCAGTTGAAGAAACTCCTACCGAAGAAGAAGCAGCCCCAATGGCTGAATAATTCTATTTGTAACTCTAAAAAACGCCCAGCAATGGGTGTTTTTTTTGTTGATTAATTATCTTTTACGTATTATTAGTAAAAAATGTCTGGCGCCCTGATCCACGATAATATTGCGCGTAATGCTCAGGATTCTTTTCCTTATATTTCTGATGATGCTCTTCTGCAGGGAAAAATTGTGTATCAGCCATATTTTCTATAACTGTAACAATGGTTTTGTCAGTTTTTGATTCCATGTTCTGGATTATTTGCCTTACTAGCAGCGCCTCTTCATGGCTTTGTGTGTATATAGCTGTTGTATAGCTGTATCCACGATCATGGAACTGACCACCCGCATCATATGGGTCGATAATGGAGACAAAATATTCAATAAGCTGTATGTACGGTAACTCTTCAGGAAGATAGGACACGAGAATAGCCTCACGGGCCCTAATCGACTTCTGCGTGATATCTTCATAACTAACCTGCGATACACCATCTGGGAGATCTCTCCCATCGAGAGCATACCCAGAAACAACCCCGGTTATACCGTCATGTATACGCATCGCTGCCTCAACACACCAAAAACATCCCCCTGCAAACAGCGCCTGCTTTTCGTTCATATAAAATCATTGTATCATGAATATATGAAGAAGATTCTTGCTATTGTACTCATCCTCCCAGGGTTAACCCTCATTATTAGTGCATTGTATGAAAAGAAAGATGCTACGAGAGAGATTGCTGACGAGGAATACGCACATCATGCTCTTTCTCTCGAAAAAGATCTCGATGTTGCTACATTTGAGGAGCATATGAAGAAAGAAGAATTCACTATTATTGATGTGCGTACCACAGAAGAAATCGCTGAGGGCAAGATTATTGATAGCGCATTAGAAATAAACTTCTACGATGATGATTTTACAGAGCAACTTGCGGCACTTGATCCAGATGAAAATTACCTCATTTATTGTAGGAGCGGTAACCGCTCAAATCAAGCTGCCAATCTCATGAGCCAGTTAGGATTCACAAGCGCGCAACATCTCAAGGGCGGCATTAATGCCTGGCAACGCGATACAGAAAACTAACCCTGGCTGCTCATTTGACCATACAAAAGACTCGACATTTATCTGTTTACATGCCATGATAGTCAAATATTCCTATTTAATTTCACGATGAGATTCCGAATATCGAGTCATGTAATACAACAGATGACTTTAAAACTTTGTTTCAATAGATAATAGATAAAAGCACTATGCCTAAAAAAATCTCGAGAAAATATATCCTATACGTAGGTGAAATCAAAGAATGGGGAGATTCTCTTCAGCAATACGTAGCCGAACACAAACTTCCATGGAAATTTGTTAGTATTGTATCAAAAAGCATCGACAAGGAGCCACTTCCTGAAACTGATCTTTTTAGAGAAATACGCATAGACTTTAACAGCTCTACAGAAATCAAAGAGGTGATCGATGAACTCGGTACTAAACTCATTGCGGCAGTGAATCGTAATGAACGAGAAATTCCCAATTTCCAGAAACTTATCCCTCATCTCCCCAAGCGACTGCTGGTACCGAGTGTCGATGCACTCACCAAGGCCACGCACAAGCCAGAGATGCGTAAAGCTTTTTGGAAGTATGACAAATCCATTACACCAAAATTCGAAATTATTGACGCAGCCACCAAAGAAGTGACTAAAAAGATTATCAGTCGCCTGGAATTCCCTATGATCATCAAACCTGCTGGACTCGCGCAGGCGGTGCTCGTACAAGCAGCTCACTACCCAGAAGAGCTGGAATCCATCCTCAAGACGGTATTCCGCAAGATGAAAAAAATCTACAAGGAAATGAAAGGTCGTGGTACGCCAAAAATTCTTGTTGAAGAAATCATCGAAGGCGATCAATATTCAGTAGAGGCATTCGTTGATGCGCACGGAGCTATCTATTTCTGCCCCTTTATCAAATATATCACCAGTGGCCAAAAGGGTTTTGATGACTTTTTTAGCTATGAGCAATCAACACCAGCAACTATCTCTAAAGAATCTATTGTAAAAGCAAAAGAAGTCGCAAGTAAGGGCATCCATGCGCTGGGGCTCAAAAATTCCGTAGCACATATCGAGATGATCCGACGTGATGGCCAATGGTATATTATTGAGATTGGTCCACGCATCGGAGGATTTCGCGAGACTATGTACAAAAAATCATTCGATATTGACCTAGGCATACAGGACATAAGAAATCATCTCGGGAAAACACCCAAAATCCCACGTGTTAAAAAAGGTTATACATCAGTAATCAAATTCTTTTCAAAAAAAGAAGGGATTATTACAAAAATAACTGGTATCAAAAAGGCGCAACTCCTCCCAAGTTTTCATGAAATAGTGCAACTCATTCATAAAGGAGAAAAGGCAGTATTCGCTAAAAACGGAGGCGTGTACGTATTTCGCATTACCCTCTTTAGTAAAGACAAATCTCAACTTGTCGAAGATAAGCGCAAGCTCGAGAAAATGGTCAACATCGAAACTACTAGGACAAGGAAAAAGAAAGTCTAGGCGTAGCTGAAAAATACCAAGAACGGTTCTTAGTATTCATAATTTACTTTGTGGATTTTATGGAATTCTGAATTTAGGACCATAAGAGATCTATTTAATCATTATGCAAACAGCTTGCATAATACTTAACAGGTATGTATAGTGACCATGTATGCGAAATAATGAATATAAACAATTAATTTGCAACACCTTGGAGCGTAATCACCTTTTGAGTCTCGCAGAAATACATAAGGAAGTTCCCGGTGCTCATTTTGCATCAATTTATCGGAACACTGAATCTCTATGTAAAGATAATATTCTGAAAAAGATTATTATCGATAAAAATAATGTTCGCTATGAACTATCGTCGCATAACCATGGGCACCTTGTATGCAATGATTGCGATGGTATCGAAGAAATTACCGTTCCTGAATCTATTAAAAGAATCCACAATATCTCGGACATGCTCGTTCGTGGAATGTGTGGAGATTGTAATCAAAAAGTATAACTATATTATGAAAAAATTAACTATTTTAGGTACCGTCGTATTATTGGCGTTAATAGTATTCGTTGTGATTCGAAATGATACTAGTACCGTGGAACAAGAAAATCAGAAAAATGTTGTAGCAACGACCATCTTTCCACTTTATGATATCACCCAACAAGTCGCTGGCGATAAGTTCGAGGTTGTATTAATGCTGCCGCCAGGAGCTTCACCACATACATTTGACCCGCAGCCGAGCCTTTTGAAAGATCTCCAAGGATCTCAGGCCATTTTTGCTATTGGGCACGGCCTAGATGACTGGACAACAGTAGTCGCAGAGTCTATCAATGCACCCATTGTTACCGTAGATGGTGACATTAACTTGCGCGAATCAGAAGAAAGCCACAAAGAGCACTTTGATGAAGAAGGCTCAGAGCACCATCATGAAGATGAAAACATGGATGACGGCACTCATGAAGAGCATGAACATGAGCTTAAAGATAAACATGCTGATGTTCACAAGGAAAATACTGATGCGCACGAAGGTCATGACCATGGGCCCGTTGACCCGCACTACTGGCTCTCACTCAACAATGCAAAACAAATAACCATGAATATTGCCAATGAGCTATCCGAGCTAGATCCCGAAAATGCAAGTACGTACATAACTCGTGCAGAAGCGTATGTTGAAAAAATTGTAGCTCTAGAGATAGAAACGAAAGATACAACCGAGTCAATTCTTAATAAGAACATTATCTCACTTCATGATGCATGGTATTACTTTGCAGAGGATTTTGAATTAAATCTGGTTGGAACATTCGAGCCGTCTGCCGGAAAAGAACCAACCCCTCAATATATTATTAGTTTACAAGAAGAAATTGCTGATCATGATGTATTGGTATTGTTTATAGAGCCACAATTATCCCAATCATCGATTAAATCTTTCGCTGATGACAATAATCTCGGTATTGCTATTATTGACCCACTCGGTGGCGTTGATGGACGTAATACGTACCTCGAACTGATGCGCTACAACATCTACCAAGTTGCAGACGCTCTTGCTCAATAAATATGTATGCCATTGAAATCAACAACGTTTCTTTTGAATATATACAAGGTGCCCCTGTTATAGAAAATATTTCTTTTATAATTCCCAAAAAAGGAACAACGATACTCATAGGCCCTAATGGTTCTGGGAAAACAACACTATTAAAAATTATGATAGGACTACTAGAGCCAACATCTGGAATTATTCATATACACGGAAAGAAGCCAAAAGAAATGCGAAAAAGTATTGGCTATGTTCCCCAAAAATTATATTTTGACAAGACTTTTCCCATTACCGTAATGGAATTTCTTCAGCTGGCTGATACCACTCCAAAAGACGAGATTCTTGATATATTAGAAAGTGTTGGAGCAAAAGACCTTGTCGATTCCCGTATAGGAGAACTCTCTGAAGGGCAATTACAGCGAACTCTGATTGCACGAAGCCTCCTTGGCAAACCAAAAATCCTTTTTCTTGATGAGCCCGTCAGTGGTATTGATATTGGTGGAGAGCAAAATTTCTATGAGCTAATAAAGAGTATACAGGGAGATCATGATGTTACGGTAGTAATGGTTTCTCATGAGGTGAATGTTGTATCTCAGATTGCTGACAAGGTCATTTGTATTAATAAAGAAATGCTGTGTAGCGGAGAGCCGAGCACCACCCTCCTGCCAGAGGTAATTAGACAATTATACGGTAAGAATGTTTCGTTATATGAACATCGATGTAAATAATTATGCTTGAATTACTCCAATTAGAATTTATGCAACGAGCCTTGATTGCAGGAATTTTTCTCGCTCCGCTATTAGCACTACTAGGATCTTTTGTGACTTTGCGAAAAATGTCATTCTTTGCAGATGGGATTGCTCATGCATCACTGCTAGGCGTCGCTGTATCAATACTCGTTGGCGTAGCACCTTTTGGGGGAGCACTCGTAATCGGAGTATTCTTTGGGGTACTTATATTTCTCCTTGAGCGATACACGTCAATTGCTTCTGATGCAGTTATAGGGATTATATTCACAACAGGATTAGCTCTGGGTATTATTCTAATTTCACTCCAGCCCGGGTACCAACCCGATCTTATAAGTTTCTTGTTTGGTAATATATTAGCAATTACATGGAGTAACGTATGGATCATAAGCGTTCTTTCTGTCGGGATACTCTCTACGATAACTCTTATGTTCAAGAAATTCACGCTCACTTCACTCTCTGAAGAACTCGCATGGACATCAGGGATACCAACGACATATGTTAATCTATTGTTTTATGTGCTTCTTTCGGTTGCAGTAGTGCTTGGGGTCAAGTTATTGGGAATCGTCCTGGTGAGTGCACTCTTGATTACTCCACCCGTCACGGCCAAACTTATAACGAGCTCATTTCGTTCATATGTTGTATGCTCAGTTGCCTTTTCATTGATTGCATTTATTGGAGGACTCATAGTATCGTATTATTTTGACCTGCCTTCAGGAGCATCAATTGTAGTCTCTGCGAGTGGTGTTTTCATGCTAGTCCTCATATATACCAAAATGTTCAATGACGCATGAGATAAAAGTCGCTTTTCAAAAGTATCATTTTACCTCAAGACAAGAACGGTTCTTGTCTTTTCAAGCAATAACCAGCCTCTCTAAGCTCTACTTTGAACACATACAAAAACCCGGATTCAACCGGGTTTTGTTCATTCATAGCCTTGGGTAAATAAGTATGTTTTATCTTATGATTTAGAGCGTCGTCGAGATACGAGTACAGCAATCATTACTAATGCCAGAGCTCCGATAATCACCCCCCATGGAGAGCGCTTTTTTGCAGCATCTGAAGTACTAGACGTACCATCAACAGAAGCACTATCCACATCAATAATCGTGATTGCAATAACTTGACCTTCCTCATCGACAATGATTGATACCTCTTGATTTTCATCAATACTCTCTAGGTCAGATTGAGAGATCTCTTGACCATTTTTTATCACTTTTGTTGATGCGTTCAACGGATATGACTGAGATCCTGATGAATCAGAAAGCACTCCATCAGCATAAGAGACATTATTTACTGAAACATACGTGCTCGTTTCAGGAATTATAGTGAGCGCATACGATGTAGTCGCGTCAGAAAGATTGATGAATGCCCCAGTCTGTCGACGCTGAGCCTTCCTTTTAGTCGTTATCGGAACTTTTACATATTCATTTGCTTTAGACTCAATAATTACAAACTCATCAGTTACTACTACAACATCTCCAATCGTTACCTCATCCTCAGAGGACTCTGGTGCATCAGCAATAATGAGCACAACCTCTTCGAGAGTTAGGTCATCATCAAATGATGCTTCTTCATCTAATACAAAATCAAGCCCAACCTCTTCTTCTTCAAGATCTTCAGAGGTTATTTCAATAGTTTCTTCGACTTCTACTATAATATCATCGCTAGAAGCTTCAACCCCTTCTCCTAGATCGATTTCTGTTACGCTTGTTGTTTGAATTGTTATGTCTTCTTGAGCAAAAGCTACTGAAGTGAAAGTAGCCACCATTAAAACTGCTACGAGGCTTAGTTTTTGTAAAATTTTCATAAAACTCATATAAGTAAATGCATTAAAATAATTATTTAGCAATCAATATAGGCTTGCCGTATCTAGGGATTATATACGATATTTAGCAAAAAGGAAATGTTTTTATAGGTTCGAAATATATAACACAATGAGAATTGAAAGCTATGCTATATTTTCTTTTTCTTCTTGGCATACAGATTAAGCTCATCTTCCGTTAGCGGCCTGACGATGACCCATGGCTTATCTCGCTTGCTTATAATGATATTTTCTTCTCTATAGTGCACTGTATCAATGAGCTCTTGAAACTCAGAACGGGCTTGTGACGCTTTAATTATTTTCATATACGCATATATTATACTATTCGTAACATAATATCAACAGAATCTATTTATACACATAGTACTATTTGCATAAAGTGATCAAATAGTATATAATTAAAATATAAGTAAGAAATACAAAAATTCTTACAAACAAATTATAACTCTTGTTACTTTCTAGTTAAAAGTACATTTTTAAATTTAATATCTCCTATGTTATCAAAAAGAATTACTAAAGCATTATATATAATGGCATTATCTTTTTTCATTATTCCGATTGGACTCATCGCCAGCAATATCTATTCCCCAGAAGAGACCTATTTGTTCGTCAATAACCAAGCTCCCCAACCAGAATTTATCGAACAATTCATTGTTGATGGATCAGAAACACTCGCGAATCCCACATGAACGATCGATGGCATTAATGACAGCACAGACCTAGAATCCTACGCACGCACTCATGTGCACTATGATGATACTATTGAGGCTATAGCCTCTCTCCCCAAAGGAGTCAAGGTAGTCATAGATGATACCAAAGCGATCAATGCCCTGGTGTTATTCAACGGCAGTAACGGATTGGATGTAACGGTCTCGTCTCAAGACGGGGAAAATTACCCTACAATAGAACAAGAAATCAAGCGCACGGCATATGTCCCACCAAACACTGAAATTACACCGCGCGCAAAAGCGCACCTCATCCAGGCTGTAGTCGAAGCAGCTACATAATCAAATCACACATTCGTATGTATCAATACTCGAACTACCCACACATTTCACCTAACAGAACTTGGTATCTCCTGAAAAGACAGGATACTGACTAGCTACTATTAATTGATTACAACTACATACTTTTCTTTTATCAGTCAGGCTAACTTTTACTCATATTTATGAAACTATTCGCAATACAAAACAGAGGAATAAAGATAGAAGGACTCGCGCAGCAATGAATCTTCTACACACATCAAGCATCAGCAAACTATAAACAAAAAGAACCATGACGTGGTCACATGCACACAATCTCACGCAAAGTACTCAGGAGAAGCTGTTTAAAATAACACTACAATGATACACAGCTTGAAGAACTAAGGTTAGAGCATGCCATGGCTAGTAATGAATTCCCATGGCTACAACATAAAAAATACACATTCAGAAATGTCACTTCTAAATTAAATAATAGTTAGGAGTGATATTTTTGTAGGTAAAAAATATATTAAAATACAAGAACCGTTCTTGTATTTTACATTTTATTTAAAATTTAGAAGATATTTATAAAAAGCAGGAAATTCCCGAACTACTGAATACACATCCCTGGCTTCGAAAAATCGAGCATGAGCCGAACCGGCAATTGGTACTTCTTTTTTCTTAAATGCGCATCGTGTACGTGCGATGTGATAGAACTGAGATACGATAATAACATCAGCGAGTTCTTTTGCTTCTAAAAAATGCTTTGTATTTTCTGCAGTTGCGGCAGTATTAATACCATTAGAGTCTTCGAAAACAGCATCTTGTGGAATGCCGGCATTAATTAAATAGTCTTTCATAACTTCAGATTCATTGAATCCCGTTTCTCCAATTCCCCCACTCACGAGTATGCGTGTGCTTTTCTGATTATTAAAAAGTTCTGCACCGCGATCAAGTCGTGCTGCGAGGCGGTCAGATGGCAATCCTGTTTCCTCAACTTTATTGCCGAGAATCACAATAACATCAGCAGTAGAATCTACAATATCCGTAAGCCCATCAATGGTGCTAACAATGGTGTGTATCGCGAACTAAATAATGAGTACCGCAATAATCCCCAGAGCAGAACGCATTGCGATTGTGAATATCTTTCTCATGAGAGTTGATTATAGCATTTGTGGAAGTGATTCTCGATACTAAGAACGGTTCTTGGTATTTAAAATTTCAAAAGATATTTTGCACTTTTTTAAATACAACTTGAGATGGGCGCGCCAAGGGCTTATATTTTAAAATTACACTTCCCAGAAGTATTTATTTTAAACTCAAATTTTAAATAATCCTGATCACCGCCCCTATCTTTAACTTTGAAATCTATTACCTTAACTGCGGCATAGTAGTTTTTAGAATTTTTAAAAATAAGTATATCCTTTTTTCTTCTTGGCTCGCGACAACGGCTTGTGAAATCATAAAATTTCTCTGAAACAACTTCTTTGAATTTTTTACCTTCAGCAATAGCAACAGATTCAATTGTTCTAGGGTCATTATATACACGCATTCTTTCATCACTACATTCTCCCCATTTTATTTCAAATATAAAATTTCCATTACCAATGGTATAAAGTCCATCATTATTAGTAAAATTCATTTCACAAACACCTTGTAAATCTTTATTTCTGTAATCGTGCCTCACTGGCGCGGATTTATATTCATAAGTATCTTTATCAGAATATGATTCTAGATACTTAATCAAGTTTTCTGGAGACATCACATTAACACCTAAAGCTCCTAGGGCTTTTTTCTTAGGTTCTTTTAAAAAATTATTATCATTTGTCACATAAATATCCCGCTCATTCTTTGTATGACTAAAGATATGCTTTAAATCATTTACATTATTTATGTAATTATTACTCGAAGGATCTAGGCTTGGGAACAAAATTTTTTTTACTCTTCAAAAAACGCTTGATCAGAAGCATCTTCAGGGAGTATATTTCCATCTTTTTCAATAAGCTTACCAGGGCTTACTTGCTGGAAAATGTTTCTAATTCTTGATAAAATTTTCTCCCTACGCACATGGTCTCCATCTTGTAAAAAATCATCTTCCAAAGCTGTTGATATTTGAATATCTACACTTACACTTTTTTGAGTTTCTAAAATTGTTTTCATTAAAGAACAACTTTTCTGAGCATTTAAATTATCGGACTCAAGATCAAAGAGATAAATTAACAAATTAGTATCTAGCGTAATCTTGACTTCATTCATAGATGTTTAGGTATTCTAGTTATAAATACGATTTGATCTTTTATGTTTTATTCACAGAGAGTAGTAAGGGATTCGGTCACCACTGCGGATCCTCGCTGCGCCTTTCAGGCTTGCTGCGGTCTCGCAGTCTCGACCCCGCCGCTCGCGCCGTACTCGCTGGCGCTCCGTGCGGCATAGCTCGCTTTATTCTCATCCCTACTTCTTCGTATGTAAATACATTTCCCATGCATGCGCATGAGAAATGTTTTACATATGCGGAGAGTAAGGGATTCGAACCCTTGGTACCCGGAGGCACACTTCCTTAGCAGGGAAGCCCATTCGACCGCTCTGGCAACTCTCCATGTATGCCCTACCATACCAATTTTACGTAGGGTATTCAAGACATAACAAAACCCGCCTTCCCATTTATAATTATAGGTAGGCGGGTTTTGTTGTGGTTCTACCCCTTGTGTTGTTCTATGATCTACGCGAGTGGTGCGTGTGATCCTGTTCGAACGATCTGATCATGCGGTACGACAATGTCCCCTTCTGATGACTGGAGGATAACAGCAGTGGTCGTGATCTCTTTGATCATACCTGTGTGGCCTGCGAGGCTAACCTTTTGTCCTGTCTTGAACGACTTTCGTACATAATAACCTGAGAGTACATTCGCTGAAATATTACGTGATCCGAGTCCCAATGACAACACCATCAATGCAATTGCACCAATAATAATTGCTGTGAGATTATTCGTAATCAATGAAATATCAATCTTTAACTGTGACAGCGCCATCGTAAGTCCAAAAATGATGATCAGGATCTCTGCAGCAATCGCTACGAATCGAGCATATCCTGCTTGCATCTTCTCTAGCGTTGCTATGATGAATTTCTTTACAAAGCGCGCCAATGCAACAGCAAGTACGGCAATAATTCCAGCAATAATGATATTCGGTAGGTATGCCACGAGATCAGAGAGCGTATCAACGATCATACCGAGCCCCACAGCTTCGAATGCTGCAATGAGGAAGATCAACAGGATGATCCAGTAGACGAATCCCTTCAATGCACCAACAAGGCCGTTTCTTAGACCTACTTCACGTAATTGTGTATCAATTTCACTATTATCTGCCACCCTGTCTAGCCCCGTCCAGTCAAGAATCTTACCAACGAGCCCACGTACTGCCTTGGCAATAATGAGTCCGAGAATTACTAATAGGACAGCCCCAAGGAGCGCTGGCAAGAAATCACCAATTTGCCCAAAGAGGGTGTTCCCAGCATTAAAAATAATATCAGAAAACGATTGTGTTTGTTGTGTAATAGTATTCATAGAAAATATATAAAAATTAACTTATCAAATGTGTACGCATATATGCATTACTATTGCCTATGTGAAAGCACGGGCGCCAAGAAAAGCATCTCGCACACATCTACTAATAACTCAAGACGAGTTATTTCACTTGAAATACGCTTGCGGAGCAAGGCATCTGACCCATGTGAAATATGAGTGACCTCTTTATTGAGGGAGCTCATATAATCATATATGGTTGTGTGAAATGCATTATTCTCCATACACGTCTTGGAAAGTCTTTTGCAAATATACCTTTACACGACTGATACGCATCTTCAGGGCACTAACTGACATGTCTGTTAGTGCTGCTATTTCACGATAACTGTATCCATCATGATATTTCATGAACAAAAGCACTTTCATATCTTGAGACACGCTCTCCAGCATTTTGGTCACATTATTATCACGAGCAAAAGTATTAGACTTTATTTCTGATTTTTTGTCAATAATTTTATATTGTTCCGGATCATCCAGTTCTACAAAATATTTACGTTTTTTTAGAAAATTAATACATTCACGTGTAGTAATAGTAAAAAGCCATGTGGAAGGCTTGGATTCATGGCGGAATTTTTTAAGACCGAAATGGACCTTCACCCAGATATTCTGAGCTACATCTTGGGCATCTCTAAGTGATCCGAGATAATTGACACATCGCCCAAGGACAATAGTATGATACTCATCATAAAGCTCGTCGAAAAGTTGCTGTGTATTCACTGTTTTTTATTATAAGCATGGGCATATAAACAACAACCTAGACGAATCGAGAATATCTGATATATAAGAAAAGGCCTATATGCTCAGGCCTTGTCTCTTTTTTATATCTTGTAGTTCGTAATCTCATCATACTCCCTCATGCAATATTCTTCAATACAGAACTCAAACCGGAGAGAGGAAAGATCCCATTGTTCATTTCTTTTATCTATCTGGATGTAGTCTACCTCAAATGAAAGTTGCTGCTTGTGAGTATTAACTGTTTGACCTTCATTGTCGAGGGGGATAGCATACCCTTTCAATTTTGCTGTAGCAGGCTCATTTTTCTCATCAACGTCTTCACTAGTGATATGAATATAATTATTTTCTAGATTAACAATATCTGAAACCATGATCTCTTTTTTAACATCATCTACTGCCTGAATAGAGAGCTTGCTGTTTCCTGATCCAGATTTTTCAGATGAATGGTTCTCACCTATCTCGTAATCGTGAATACCAATATAATTTAAAAGTAGTTCTGAATCTTTTTTATAACGAATATAGGTCATGTCAATAATTTCTTGCTGATTATCACCGTATTCAATGATTACCTCTGTTCCAACGGCAGCCCTATCAGTCAGATTACCATTATCATCTTTGAATGAAAGGACGGGAACACTAATATCAGTTATTTGTGAATTTTCTGATGTAATACCTAGATCATTACGCAAATGATCGCTAAATACTTGAATTGACGACTCTGAAATAGTCCCATCTAAATTATTTTGCTGCAGAAAAGCTTCGGCATCTCGCATGAGGAGATTCACATGATTGCGACTCAATTCAATAGCTTCTTCTTCGAAAGCCAGCCTTGCATTTTGTAGGGTAATTGCCCTCGGAAGGAATAAAATTCCGGCAACTATTATAGCAAGAACACCCAAAATTATAAGTATATTTTTTTTATTCATATACTCTCCATACTACTATTTATGCACAAAAAAGCAAGTTATTTCTATGCACAATTATGCTCACTAGGCAGCAAAGCAACAATACGAAATTATTCTAAATATACACCCAAGAATCTGCTATAATCAATTCTATGACACAAGAGACTGCGCTGCGCGCAATGAAAATGGGAAAGAGTGTCTTCCTCACCGGTGAACCCGGATCTGGTAAGACCTATGTACTCAATCAATATATCGAACACTTGAACCAATACGGTGTCGAGGTTGCCATTACGGCGCCGACGGGTATTGCGGCGAGTCATATCAATGGGATGACGATTCAGAGTTTCTTCGGGACGGGGATTCGTGATAATTTCTCGCAGGCTGATATAGCGATCCTCCTTGAGAAGGAATACATTTGGAAGCGCCTCGACAATCTCAAGGTGCTCATTATCGATGAGATATCTATGCTCTCACCAAACCTCTTTATCACCATCGATCAGATTCTCAAGGCCTGCAAAATGTCACAGGAACCCTTTGGTGGCGTTCAGGTTATTCTCGTGGGTGACTTTTTCCAATTGCCACCCGTGAGCAAGAATTATAATAAAGAAGCCGGAGCTATCCGCTTCGTTTTCCAGACGCCTCTGTGGGCAGAGATCTCTCCTACGATGTGCTATCTCTCCTCATCACATCGCCACGAGGACCCGACTCTTATCAAAATCCTCGCAGAGATTCGCTCGAATACCATATCAGAAGAGAGCATGGAGCATTTCCGCGGCCGTTATCGCAAACATCCCACTGATATTGGATCAGAGATCACGCGCCTCTATACCCACAATATCGATGTAGATCGCATCAATCAGACAGAACTTGCCAAGCTTACTACCCCATCTCAAGTCTTCACTGCACAGAATACCGGCGCCAAGAAATGGACCGATCGCATATTCAACGCCTCGCTCGTGTTACTACAACTCAATCTCAAAGAAGGCGCGCTCGTGTTTTTTATAAAAAATAATTATGAGAAAGGCTATATCAATGGAACACTCGGGACGGTCTCGGGATTCGATAGCGATGGTGTTCCGTTGGTTGTGACTCATCAAGGGGTCGAAATACGTGCAGATTATACTGAATGGTTCTGGGAGGACGCCAATGGTGGGCGCACTGCCAGTGTACGCCAGATCCCCTTGCGACTCGCTTGGGCTATTACGATCCATAAATCCCAGGGGATGACCTTGTCTGCTGCCGAGATCGATCTGTCCAAGGCCTTCGAACCAGGACAAGGATACGTCGCACTCTCGCGTATCACCTCATTATCAGGACTCAAGCTCATGGGACTCAACCCTCAGGCGCTCCAGGTAGATACACAAGTCCTTGCAGCTGATGCTAAAATGAAAGATGCCTCTGACCAAACACAAGAAGACATCATGACTGTGACTGATGAAGATCTCGCAAAGCAGGCAGATGCGTATATGTCGTCAATTGGCGGGAGTCTCGCAAAAGGCGCCTCAGCGAAAAAGTCAAAAATAATAAAAAAGAAAAGAGCAGAGAAATCAGGCGTTCCCTCCTATCTACAGACCAAAGAACTCCTAGAGAAAGGCATGGGGCTCAAAAAGATTGCACAGACCCGAGACATTACCGTCGGAACCATAGTCCAGCATCTAGAATATATTATCAAAGACAACCCTGATTATGATCTTTCTGCTGTTGCACCCGACCCAGAAGCCATCACCCAAGTGCAACAAGCCCGAGAAGCCCTCACAGAGGAAGCCAATCCAGAACACCTCAGCGATAGCGGGCAATTACGTCTGCGGCCGATTTATGAAGCAATGAATGAGGCAATCCCGTATGATGATATTCGCCTCGCCCTTTTGTTTATACAATAGCCTCATAAGAAAAACGAGCCCATGCGTGCATTCTCGCATGTCCCCGCTCTCTCCTATAGTTATTACGCGCCTCGTCTCGTATTTCTTTCATTATTCTTGGATAATCATGGCACGATCATAGAGAAGCTTGTTACATGAACGACTGAGACTATAACGATCATCTTCGGCCATAGCCATCAACATATCGCTATTTGATAGCATTGCCATCATATTCCCTTCCTCTTTATTTGTTGTATCAATGTCTATGGGAACCACGATACATGCCTCAACATCACGTGTCGCGGGATCGGTATATGAGCCAAATACACGCACGTGTCGCGCATCACCAATCTCATCTCTTCCTAAAGCATTGCTAATATCAATTTTCCATACCTGGCCATCTTGCGAGATAGTATTCAAATTATCCTGATTAATAGAATCTACAGATATTTCACCTGCAAATCGATTGTCAGATGGATTATGCCAATCAATAGCGAGATTCGATCGCATGCTGTTGTATTGCTCACGAGCACGATTCTCGAGTTCTTTATCAATAGTGTAGGCAATACCTGTTTGATACACAATAATTCCAATGAGCGTTGTCAAAATGAGTGTTGAGAGCACAATGAGACTTTCCTTCCAACGATACCCGCGATGTGTCCGCCGCAGCGCCCAATGTGTCGTAATTACGAGAATAATTACGAGAATAATCCATGCGTATGGCAAAATATCAAAGAAGAATGCCCCGTAGGTATCATGCGTTACACTCTGTAATTCCCATCCAGCATGAAGTATGCGAAAGAGAATCACCCCCGTAGCCAACGATCCCACAATGAGCGAGAGCAATGCCGGCACCCAAATGAGGAGCCTACGCATTACAACGCGCCAGCGCTTCTCGGGAGCCAGCTCGTCTTGTTTGATACGCTGTATGATATTGTTGCGGATGTTTGGATTCATAAAAAGTGCCGTGAGTTAGTGCTGTTATTCATTATTAGATCACACATGGTGCATTCCATCAATAATTTTCTGTAGCTTTTTCTTGCCACGGTTGAGGCGCGTGGCGACCGTTCCAGGAGGAATCTTTAGCACGTCACTCATGGAATCATAATCGAGCCCTTCGAAGAATCGTAGCATCATCACGTCACGATACTGATCAGGGAGCTCGGCCAATGCGGCATGGATCATTTGTGCATCATCGTTAAAGATTGCCTGAACATCAGGACCCAGTCCATCATCGCCTGAGAAGAGCTTGAGCGCGTCATGATCATCGAGCATGATGCGATCTCGGTGACGCACTTCATGCCTGCGATACCAGCTAATAATATGATTATGCGCAATTCTATAGAGCCACGAAGAGAACTTCATCCGCGGATCAAAGCTCGTCAAATGCGTGTATGCTTTGATGAAGACATCTTGCAAAATATCATCGACATCCTCCTGGCTCACGGATGCACGACGACGCACATACCGCGACAAGGGCGCCGTATAGCGATCAATGAGGATGCTGTAGTGGTCAGGATTAGTAATGCTCGCAGCAACAATATCCTCGTCAGAAAGTATAACGATATCATCTCCATTGCCTGTTTCATTTGTATCTAGATTGAGGAATGCGTGCACAATGTTCATTATACTATACGCACGACGCACTGCTATCTTTCACCTATGGAAAATTGGGAAAGAAAAAAGCCTTGCTACTCAAAGAATAACAAGGCTTTTTAGTGCTTTTTGAGAAAAAAGAAAGAAAGAAACTACTTTATTCATTCTGTTTTCACAAACAAGGCAGGTTGGCTGAACCAGCTGCTTTCGCCTTGAATGGAGAGTGTGTACGTTGCTGCCGGTAGTCGGCTTGGGTCGATGGTGATGAGATTGTTACCGTCGAATACCGTTATCGGCATTTCCATCATCTGCCTGCCAAACATATTGGTAATGATAACTTTCGCTTCTTCGTGATCCACATTACTGTTGAAGCGAATGCTCATCACGTCTCTTACCGGATTCGGAAAAATCTCTAAATGAGATAATGGATCTTCTTCCACTCTAAGGCCCTCATCATCACACGGAGCTGTTGTGTCATAGAATAATCTACTAAAGAGATGCTTATATTCACCTTCATTATCTTCAGAAGAAAATTCGATCCTCCATACATTCTCTTCGCCAAGAACTATCGAGTCGAGTTCAGGTATCAGGTAATTTAACCTAAATACATAAGGATCATTTATTATATTACACGCCTGGTCTCCAAATGGGTCCAAAACTACTGAACCCCCTAAAGGGTTTACCACTCTTATATTGATATCTTTTTCACAGAAAGCAGTGGTAGTATCAGCGCGTCTAAAATATAACTCTATGCCTAAATTCGAAATAATCGAACCTGGGATACTTTCCGTATCATTAAGGGTATAGTAGCCCCCATTTCGATTTACCTTAATATTAAGGTCGGCATACCCTGCAAAAGATCCAACTCTTTCACATGGAATAGTTTGAGTATAAACATACTCCGGATCAACGCCCAACTCATCAATGGCACAAACATCCTCAGATGTAGCCAGCACGCTACCATCTTCCGAGGTGATTTCGATAAAGTACCCCCCAACTGGCACGTCACTCAGATGAATAATATTCTGAGATTGCCCAGGGTCATAGCTTGTTGTGCCTTCATCAATTATTGTGCTGTCATTCACGGAGTATGCCGTGAACGTTAGTAGGGATCCATTTAGGCATTCTGAAAGAAAATCGAACCACAATACAGGATTTCCGCATCCACCTGTTTCCACATCAACCATGAAATTATCAATTTCTGGATTGCAGCCGATCGAAAGATTACAATCAATTATTTCTGTCTCTTCAATAATTTCACCCAAATGCGTGACTGTGAAGAAATATGTGTAATTGAACCCTTGGTCAGGGCCATCAATCAAATCCACTTGGAAGAAAAAATTCTCATCATTTTGTGCATTCATAGTGACTGACCAAAATTGCCCAAACGTTCCATCTGGATTAGAGCGGAATCCCTTAATAACGACTTCTGGTAATTCTACACATGATGATGACCATGTCCCTGAAATGTTTCTATACTGACAGGTTGACGGATTTTGAGAATCCGTACTGAAATTACTCACACCCACCTGGCATTCTTGTTCGGTGACCTCAAACTCTTGCGAGAACACTTGCCTCCCCTGATTAAAGAAAACCAGCAAATACTTACCCGGGCTTAGATTAGATCCAATCTGGACAGGACTTGTACTAGTAGAAGTGTTGCTTGCTGGCACGATGACGCCAGCGCTCGCAATCAATGCACCCGTTTCCTGTGAACGGATTTCTGTTGAATATGTAACAATCGCAAAATCGCCATCACTAAGATTTGTGAATTCAAAATTGAGGCATAAAACATTATCGCCCGTACAGCTAGTCGGCGATTCACTAGTCATTTTTGCAGTTATAGTTGGAGATTGGGCAAATGTCGCCACATTCATGCAAAGAAGCATGAAGGGCAGTAAAAATAATAGATGCTTTAGATTTTTCATCTTTGAATTGTTTTGTTATCTCACCAACGTTCGAATGAAAATCGATCATCAGCAAGAAGGTAATTAAGAAAATATTAAATTATAAAAGTATTTTTTGGAGAAATTAAAAAAATTAGTGCTTTTAGCTCCATAGTGCTAAAAGAACAAGTCACTATAAATGTACCTTTTAAATACTCTCTAGTCAAATAAAATTTAAAGAAAAATAAAACCCCTCTCATTAAAATAATGATCAGGGTTTTAGTGCTTTTTTGAGGAAAAGAAAGAAAAATTGTGGATATCTTCCCCATCATTCATTCAATTTCACAAATCGCATAGCCGGGCTACGTAAGTTGCTGCCTTGAATGGTTAATACGTAAGTTGCTGCCGGTAGGCGGCTTGGGTCAACTGTGACGAGGTTGCTACCTTCGAATAAGGTAATTGGTATCTCCATCATCGTTCTACCCAACATATCTGTAATGATAACTTTCGCGTCTTCATGGTCAAATGTGCTATTGAATCTCACATTCACCAAGTCATTCACCGTCGGATTCGGGAAGATATCTGACACCGTGCCATCAGACTTGATAGAAATTACATCAGAGTACTCAAATGACCCATCTATATCAACTAACTTTAAGCGGTAATACGCTGTGCCCACAGATAATTCCCTATCGATATAAGAATAAATTCTTTCGTCGCTTGAACTACCTGCAGCAGATATGCTACCCAATGTTGTAAAATCAACGCTGTTGTGACTTTTTTGCAAATCAAAGTAGTCAGTATTTATTTCAGATACCGTAACCCAGACAACTTCTGCATAAGAATCGATTAACGACACATCAAAAGATTCAAGCTCTACCGGAAGGTTGATTTGGCAGATCACTCCACCCAGACCTACATTGAGATAGTATCCATACCCTAACTCAATGGCGTCGGGTTGATTAGAAGTGTAGCCATTAAATGATTGGCCGTTCACCATTCCGATGGTGTTCGTTACCTCATTAAAATATACACTCATTTCATTTGGCGCAAATGGCGCCTGTGAAATGACGAACTTGTCAAAGTAGTCAACACCGGGTATTCCTTGGGGTACAAGGTCTCCGTTAACTTGTAATCCCCCGATTTCGCTTGTCCCGTCGGTAAGCGAATCAAACACAAATGTTTCACCTGGGAGTCCTTCATAGGATTCCCCCGTTCTGACGAAACTGTAACAACCCCCTTCTAGAGGGTACCTTGTTCCATTAACGTCTAGGGTGTCACCCTGAAGGCTTTGTACCGTGAATGTTGTATACTGCCCACTCAGCGGATCAGTTTTGAGCGAGATTATTGTTTGCGCGCTAGCATTCGCGCAAAAAGAGATAAGAAATAGTATGAAATATAAATTTTTCATTACAAGATTGTTTTAATTTTCAGACTCTAACTTCTATTATTTGAAGAGTTTGAGTCTTACTTTTGTTAGAAAAAATGTTTACGTTTTCAGAGGTATTTTTCTTTTCTTTCTTTTTTTATTTAGTTTTCAAGGGATTAAAAGAATTTTTTAGTGCTATAGAGAACAGTACTCCTCACATTCATCCTTGTCAAGTACAAATATATAATGTGAAATGTCTTATATATTTTGGAGAGAAATCTGTAAGAGACAAAAATATCAGGAACGCGTATTGTCCCTGAGATTATATGTCTTTGAAATGCTATTTATTGCTTTATTTGTTATAATATAACGCTTCTAGCTCATCATATCGCGCACACCTTTAATGGCGTCACCTATTCCCACTTTGCCATCACCATCACGATCGAGGATCATTTTAGCAATAGGATTATCCAGAATGCCGCTACCCTTGCCCTGCGTTGCAAGCATATCAGTGAGCCCGCCAACGTCCAAACCTTGGTCTTTTTTGGCTTTTCCTAGATTAGCCAATATAATTGGAGCAACAATAGCCATAACCTTTTTTGCCACCTGTGGGTCTATATCTCCTGCTTTTTCTTTGACCATATCCACCATCTCTCCTTCATTCCCCTTGAATACTTTTCCCAGGATCTTCTCCCCATCGCGCTCCAGCTCAGCTTCTTTCTCATCATCTTCGAGATCAGCTTCTAAATGATCTAATAGCGATCCATCGTGCTTTGCGAGTGCCTGATCGAGTTTCTGCGCGTCGTCATCGCTCCCTTGCGCATTGCGTATCAATCCACCGAGCATTGCCGGCAATGTCGCATCAACGATAGATCCGACACTATTTGCGTCGAGCCCTGAACGCTCTGCAATCATTTCGCCTGCTTTTCCTGATAATTGTGATTTAACGCTGCTGAGAATATCCATAATTTTAGAAAAAAGTTACTCGGTAAAGTTACTATTTATTTAAAGCTAAATAATGCTACAGTACATACTATACCATGCTTTTATAGACTCTTTTCTCTCATTTATTTATGCTCGACGCCAAGCTCTCGAAATACATTAGAATTACGAAAAAGCACACACCAGCGCTTAAACGCCTAGGTATTGAGACCGTTCGTGATCTCCTCTATCACTTCCCCGTGCGCTATTCTGATGTAGCCGTGAGTAAGGTTATTGAAAAATTGGAAAGCGGTGAATCGGCGACCATTTATGGACATATTCATGATTTGAAAAGTAAAAAGTCATGGACGAGCAAAAAGCCCATGACCGAAGCCCGCCTCACCGACATCCAGGGCGACACGATCAAGGTGATCTGGTTCCATCAGCCCTACATCGCGAAAATGCTCCATGAGGATCAGGTGGTGAAGCTCACCGGGCAAATATCAGTACGATCAGGGACAATGAGCCTCATGAATCCAGAAATAGAAAAACTTCCAGAGCTCCCCATCGATACGCATGAATCACTTTTCAAAGAAACGAGCAGTGACCAAGAGTACGCAGAAACCTTGGGATTTCCTATCTATCGCGAAACACGTGGCATTACGTCTAAATGGATGTATCATGCTGTTACTAAACTGCTCGCCCATGAAGATATCCAACAGATCCATGATCATATTCCTGAATATCTTTTAGAAAAATATTATCTCCCGGGCCTCGCAACAGCATTAGTATGGGTACATATGCCCAAGAATGCTCGTGATGCTGAATCCGCCAAGAAGCGCTTCGCCTTCGAAGAAATGTTCACCATTCAGTTACAGAAGCAGCAATCTCGTCATCGCTATAATCAATTATACCAAGAAGACATTGTGCTCGATCGCTCAGCCATCCAAGCATTCATTGATCGATTCCCCTTCACCCTCACTGGGGCGCAATCTCGAGTAATTGCTGACATTATCGATGACTTGGAAAAGCCAGATCCCATGTCGCGCCTCATTGAGGGTGATGTCGGATCGGGTAAAACTGCCGTTGCAGCTGTCGCAACATACAGTGTCGCAACGACGCGTCCTAATAAGGCAATTACCGAGAAGCAGATTGCTGGCAAGCAAGCATTCGGTAATCTGCAAATTGCCTATATGGCACCGACGGAAGTCCTCGCTGCGCAGTTATTCGAGAATTTCATCGGATACTTTGCCCATACAGGACTGTCAATTGTGCTGATGACTGGGAAAACGTGTCGCAAATACCCGAGCAAGGTCGATCCGCAGGGTTGGACCGACGTATCAAAAGCCCAAGCAAAAAAGTGGATCACCAACGGAGAGATCCCTATTATCATTGGGACGCATGCCTTGATATCGAAATCCGTGAGCTTCAAGCATCTCTCGCTCGTTATTGTTGACGAACAACATCGATTCGGTACGCGACAACGCATGGAATTGGCGAATAAAAACGGCAATGCGCCTCACTATATTTCGATGACGGCAACCCCTATTCCCCGCACCTTGGCACTGACCATCTACGGCGACCTGGATCTGTCGGTGATTGATCACATGCCACCAGGCCGCAAGCAAGTCATTACCGAGATAGTGGACGATAGCAAGCGTGAAGAAGTATATATAAAAATCCATGCGGCTCTGGAGGCCGGCCGCCAGGCCTATGTTATCTGTCCGCGTATTTTCAATCCGAACAAGGATCAAGCCATGAGCGAACAGGAATGGCGTGAGCTCTCGCCCGCCAAGCGCCGCGCATTACGCCTCAAGTCTGTCGAGGCTGAAGCCGAACGATTGAGCAATGAAATATTCAGTGACTACACCATTGGGATGCTGCATTCCAAAATGACCAAAGTTGAAAAAGAAGAAACTATGGGAAAGTTCAAAAAACACGAGATAGACATCCTCGTAGCGACATCAGTAATTGAGGTCGGTGTATCGGTAGCCAATGCAACGATGATTATTATCGAAGGCGCCGAGCGCTATGGCCTCGCGCAACTCCATCAATTACGAGGTCGCGTGTTGCGATCATCTCATCAGGCGTATTGCTGGCTCTTCGCAGATATTAAAAGTGATGTGACCCAAGACCGCCTTAGCGCATTGGTCGAGGCGAAAAATGGCTTCGAGCTCGCGGAATATGATCTCATGCTGCGTGGTTCGGGAGACTTGGCCGGTGGCAAGCAATGGGGAATGTCTGATCTCGCCATGGAGGCAATTAAAAATAGAAAGTTGGTTGAAGCCGCCCGCACCGAAGCGAAGCACCTCATTACCAATGATCCAGAATTGGAATCCTATCCAGAACTCGATGAGCAGATGAAGAAACGTGTCAGTGAAGTGCATTTTGAGTAATATATTACAAAAAAATAGCGCGTTTATTAAAATTAAACGCACTATTTCAGCTATGCATCTGCATAAACTGATTTTTACTTTGGCACTCGTGATGAGATACCATTATTCTCGATCCATAATCCTTTATCTGCTCCGCTCATGTCGCCATCCAGATTAAAATCAGGTGTGAGGTATTGTCCGAAAATACCGTTATTATCAAACCAAAGAGACTTGTCGCTTCCTGTGATTTGAAAACTTGGCAAATCAGATTGATCTGCATCACCCGCAAACATCGCCCAAGTACTATCAGACATCTGTTTCTGTCCGAATCCACCTCCAGTTTCACCCCCTGTATAGCTATTGGTGATACGAAAATCGTGCGTAATTGATCTTCCATTAACATATACCGGGTGCGGGGTCATGATTCCCATATGATTACGGTGCTCGATGACGATGTATGCCGAATCAACTGGCATTTCATCAAAAAAGAGCCCACAACCACTTGAGGAAAAATCAATCTCCCCGGATGCTTCAAGCAAAGCGGCGACTTGCAAGAACTCACTCTCCTTGCTGGTATCAGCTCGAAATGAAACGAGCACCCAATCAACAACATCAATTGTATAGTCTGTCTTTTTCCATCCTCTGCCTTCATCCCCGGAATAATTCCAAGGAGATACATCATAGGGCTGCCCATTGGGCAACAAGTTAAGATTAATCAGATCAGTACGCATACCCCCAAACAAAGGATCGTATGCGCCTTCTAAGCAAACAGAGATGTCAAAAGATCTTGGGACAGACATTTCTAATGCCCCTAACACATCAATATACCCACCTGATATACATGCGGTATCTAGCTCAGGAGTTTGCTTTGCTGAACACATGATCATTTGCTTAATTTGTTGAGCAGACAAAGTATCATCATGATGCTCTATCAACAATGCAGCAACACCCGCAGCAAATGGTGCTGCCATGGAAGTACCTGACTTATAATCGTACCCCCCTTCATTAACGGTTGAAATTATATCTGCAGCAGGCGCAGCTATGTCGGCCCTCACAACCCCATAACTACTCCCTTCCCAGAGACCCCCCAGAGAGTCTAAACCACACACTGATATGATGCCTGAACTCCCAAAAGACGCCGGAAATACTGGTGTATCTTGAAGACTCACCCCTCCATTCCCAGCAGCCGCAACGATAAGCACACCAGCATCTGCGGCGTCATTAATTACCGCATAAAATGTTGAGGAAACTGAACTGGTTGAACTCCCCCATGAGATATTAATAATATCTACACCCTGATCAATGGCGTATAAAATGGAATGCAGTCTATTAGCTATTGTAGGGGCTGGTAAAGGTGGCCCACCAGGAATGCTCGCAATGGGTGCGTATAAGATTTGCACGCCAGGCGCAACACCATTGATACCCATGTCATCGTGTGCAGCGCCCACGATTCCAGAAACATGGGTACCATGACTATTCCAAACACCATGCCAAATCTGATTAGAAACTTGAATGAAATTCCATCCAACAAAATCATCACGATATTTATAGGGATGCGGGCCGTTCTGATCATCATCAAGCATATTCTCATCACCCGAATCATACTTGTACCGCTGAGAGACTGGGTCCCATTCGAGGACGGTCCCATTATCATTAATATCTTCACCCCTATTCTGCCAAGTCGCATCAACAAGATCTGGATGAAAATATTCCACTCCATCATCAATGATGCCGATGATGGCACCATCGCCAGTCACACCAAATGAATCCAGTGCCTGCCAATAGCCTGGATTATAATTATCTATACCGTCTACTGCCCATTGGTGAAATTGCGTAGTGTCAGTATTATTAGAGTTAGAAGAAGTTACCAATGGATAAATTTCCATTGATTTGTTCTCTTCGATGCATTCAATTTGAGGAAATCCTCTTTTTGATGCATTAAACATTTCTACGATCCTTTTTGCCGTAGAATTTGTCTTGCAAATAAAAAAACGCTTTCCATCGACCAGCGGACTGCAGCTAATACAGTCAAGTTGCTTAGATGTGTTTTGAGATATTTTATAATTATTATCTACTCCCTTTTTCAAGGTAACAATAATTTCATCAGTATGTTTTTTTGAATAATTGCTAAATGCACAAAGCATTACAGCAATGGCAAGTAGAGATAAAAAAACTCGAGTTCTCATTTTTAATTTTAATTTTGTTAAGAAATAGTTTTTTAGTGCTTCATTAGAAATATATCTTCTCGGAATCGTTCTGTCAAAAGAAAGCAGCAAGCTTAAAGCCTATGCAACTTCATTTTCACCTTGATCAACCGTATGGCCTGAGGCATCACCGACTTCTCGTGCATGTTCACGCGCATCAATATATTCATCGGTCTCATCAACAATCTCGCCCACGAGCTGTTCGAGAACGTCCTCGAGAGTCACGAGGCCCGATGTCCCATCGAACTCATCTTTAACGATGGCCATGTGGGCTCTTTTTTCCTGAAAATATGGGAGCAGATCATCAACGCGGTATTTCTCATTCACATATAATGCCTCATGAGTGAAGTCTATAATCTTCATATGATGTTTATCCTCTGCGAGAGCCTGCAATAGATCGCGTCGCAAACATACCCCTGTTGTGTCATCAATTCCTTCACCGTACACCGGTAGGCGAGAATGCCGCAGACTGAAAATCTCATCGCGTATCTCGCCCAGAACCTGATCCTCCTGGAAAGCGACCAAAACGGTGCGTGGCGTCATGATATCTCTCGCCACTAGATCATTCATGAGGAAGACTCTCTGAATGAGGTCACGTTCGTCTTTCTCGATAACACCCTCTTTGTGGCCTAGTTCACTCAATACCTTGAGCTCTTCTTCTGATACCAGATCGCGCTTCTTGGCAAAGCGTTTGGTAAGGAGCTCGATGAATAACACAATAGGGAGCAGTATTTTCGTCGCAAAAAGAAGCGGTCTGGCAACGAAGCTTCCGATACTTTCTGCATTATTCTCGCCGATGGTCTTAGGTATAATTTCACCAAAAATAATAATGAGAATAGTGAGCGCTACTGAGAGATAGCCCAAAATAGCACTCCCAAAGAGCTGACTTGCGGCCACCCCGACAAAGAGCGAGCCAACAATGTTCACGATATTATTACCAATCACAATTACCGTAATTGGTCGACTCATATTTTCTTTAATCTGAAGGAGTGCCTTGCTCCCAGGGAGATCTTGCTCGGCCATTACCATTGCCTTGGTGCGTGATGCAGCAAAGAGCGCCGCCTCCATGCCTGAGAAAAAGCCGGAACCGAATATAACGAAAAGTATTAATACAATAAATAAGGCCATAAATGGGCGTAAATAAGAAGGATATTTCATATACCTATCCAACTTCGCTTATAAAAAGTCTAGCACACTTCACCATAATACGCACTGGGCAACGGCGCATTTTCTGCTAGAATCTAAATGGTGCTCCAAGAGCATAAAATCCGCCTATAGCTCAATTGGTAGAGCGCGAAGCTTATAGAAACAAATGAAAAGATTTTTAAGATGCGTCCGCCTATAGCTCAATTGGTAGAGCGCGAAGCTTATACCTTCGTGGTTACAGGTTCAAGTCCTGTTGGGCGGACGCAATTTAAAAAGACTTTGAATGCCGTTTCTATACAAAGTATACCTTCGTGGTTACAGGTTCAAGTCCTGTTGGGCGGACAAATAATAGAAAGACATTAACGCGAAGTATTTCTTCGTGACTAACAGGTTCACACCACAGGGGCATTTCCATTTTTGTATTCCGCTTTGCTCCATTAAAAATTGGTCAGTCATGTTGGGCGGACAGATAATAATATAAAACAATTCTCAGACTTGATAGCAATGCGGTGCATTCCCCTTTGCGTGAGACGAATAACTTGACCTCTTCATGGGTTTCTAAATTTTGAGAAGCCAGCTTAAAGTTTTCTCCCTCTTCAGTCAATTTCAAAAAAGGAGCACCCTGATCATCGCTACGTTAAAAATAGGAAATAATCCGCTCATCATCAAAAACCTTTTCTGCGCCTATTTTTTCTAGAGCTGCAATTACTTTGCCATGATCAATGTTGAGGATTTTTATTTCCATACTTGAACCTATCTCAAAACCCCTTCAACAATATGCTTGGCTGGGGCTGGATTGCCGTCATCGGGCTCGAGAGTCAGTACATAGAAATTCCATCCATCAGACAGATCGCCTTGGTATTCAAATACATTCGTATACATGCCAGGCGCTTCGCGCTCGAGACGCTCTGTAGTAATCGGTGAACGCACATCGCCCTTTTTAACAATCCATCCTTCGTAGAAATCTGTTCCTTCAGGATCAGGAACATTCATAATTTCTGCATAAATATAACTCGTATTCGTAGCTACGTCATAACGTAGGAATGCCTCACCAGATCCACCAGTATTCGCAACATCAGCAAGTGATCCTTGGATATCCCACACGATAGGAACTGATCCTGGTGCGGGTGTTGATGCCTGACTGCCAGATGCACGCTGTTCTTGCTGAGCTCTGAACTGTTCCGTGAGCATTTGGCTAACTCTATCAGTCCCAGATGGAACATATGTGTCCTGTTTCTTTTTCTTCCTCAAAAATAAGATAGCTAGAATAATTATTAATACAACGATGATAAATGTGATTATTTTTTTCATATGCATCTATTGTATCGGGAAAATGGATGGAGGGCAAAAAATTACTAAAAAAGAAAGTAGGTTCTTCTAATGTAAAAAATATACACCCCAATAAACACTGCCATAAGTACGCTTATTAAAATTATCAGATACTGACGCTTAATAGGCTTCTTTCTCAGCAAGAATAGCGCACTAAGCATAGCGAGTACGATAGAATATATATAATCAATAGAAATTGTCTTGATCAAATCACAAGATCTTTGTTCACCAAATGGAGAGTTGAGTGTGGGCGATCTTCTAAATTCATTATCATAAAAGTATTCCAGTTCTTCAAAGCTAGCGTTTGCATCTAAATCATGGTGATTCCCACAAGACTCGCTTGGCATGGGTTCAATACGATAGCCCGTAACTAAAAAGATATACGTGAACGAGAAGTACAGTGTAAAAAAAATAATCCATGAGGCCAAGAGTTTTTTTATACACTTCTTTTTTAATGAATGCGCAATAATAAAAGCAAATATTAAAATGCCCAGAATAAAAAACGTGAATCGATATGGCTCAGAGAAAAGAACCAATACACTTATCTATACAAGCGAACCGAAAAATGAAATTAAGAAATTTTTCATACTGTTATCTTAACTTGATTTCTTCTTCACAACAATCCCGAATTTGGCGATGAGTGCTTCATATTCATCTTGTTCGAGGCTTTCTTTTTCTAAAAGTGCATCTTTGACTGCAACGAGCACATTGCGATGTTCGGTCAATATCTCTTCTGCGCGAACGCGTGCCTCGGCCATAATACGAGAGACCTCGCTATCGATCATTTCCTCATGACGTTCTGAATGACGATCCTTATCAACGCCCCCGCCACCGAACATGGTTCTCCCATCATTTCCCTCTAACGCAACTGGGCCCACCAGATCACTCATCCCCCAACGCGTTACCATATTATTCGCGAGTTTGGTCGCGACCTGTAGATCATTCGATGGGCCTGTCGTGACATCATTGTAGATCATTTTCTCCGCAACATAGCCACCCAATGACATCGCAATATCATCGAGAAAGGTCTGACGGAATGATAATTTCCTATCTTCGTCTGGGAGCTTGAGCGTATAACCACCCGCATGTCCACGTGCAATAATCGAGATCTTGTGGACAGGATCGCAATGCTCGAGGACTGATGCCACCAATGCATGTCCCGCCTCATGATAGGCCGTGAGTTCGCGTCCTTTTTCGGTATGTGTATGGCTCTTGCGTTCTGGGCCGATCATTACTTTTTCTATAGAGGCAATAATATCTGACTGGCTAATTTCTTTTTTATTATGACGTGCTGCCCACAGAGCTGATTCATTCATTAGTGACTCGAGATCAGCTCCAGAGAACCCAGGCGTACGTGTTGCGATAACCTTGAGATCGACATCTTGGCCCAATGGTTTTTTCTTGGCATGAATCTTGAGGATTGCCTCGCGATCCTTACGATCAGGAACATCTAACGTAACGCGCCTATCGAATCGCCCTGGACGCAACAAAGCATTATCGAGTACATCCGATCGATTCGTTGCGGCGATGACAATGACTTTCTGTGTTGGCTCGAAGCCATCCATTTCTACCAAGATTTGATTCAAGGTCTGCTCGCGCTCATCATTACCGCCACCAATTCCAACTCCTCTGTGACGGCCTACCGCATCAATCTCATCGATGAACATAATTGCTGGCGCCGCGGCTTTTGCTTGCTCGAAGAGATCTCGTACGCGTGACGCACCAACCCCTACGAACATTTCAACGAATTCAGATCCCGAGAGGTGGAAGAATGGCACCTTGGCCTCACCAGCTACTGCACGCGCCAGAAGTGTCTTCCCCGTTCCTGGAACTCCGGTGAGAAGTACCCCCTTGGGAATTGTTGCGCCCATTTCGAAGTACTTTTTTGGAAAGCGTAAGAAATCGACAATCTCCTTGAGCTCATCTTTAGCGTTTTCGTTCCCTGCAACATCCTTGAAGGTTACCTTCATGCTATTCGGATCAATCACCTTAGCCTTTGAATTCCCGAACGAGAATGCCTTCATGCCGCCTCCACCGCCACGCATTTGCCCGAGGAAAAACCAAATAATAAGCCCGATAATAATAAATGGAATAAGGAGCTCGAAGATACGCAACACCATGAGGCCTGGGCCTACTTCGTCTTTGATAATGATATTCGTATCACGCAAATCTTCTTGGGAAACTCCCAATTGACCGAGGAGTTCAATAATGTTGCTCCCTGATTCTTTGCGGACTGTTTTTTCTATTTCTAACTCTTCACTATTTTCGCTCTCAATAGCATTTCCATCTGCATCCAAAGCCTCATTCGTTTTTTTGAGAATAACATCGAGAGTAGATCCCTTGACGGTAATTTCTGTAACTTCATCAGCCTCAATAGCAGTCGCGAGTTCGGTGAGGGTCATTGCCTTGTCATCATTTGTGTCACCGAGATTTAATAACTCGCCCAAGCCAACGGAAATAACCACAATAATGAGTATCGTGATGAAGAACTGCATGAAAAAGTTCGGTGCTTTCTTTTTATTTTTCTTCTTTTTTCTCTTGCTTGGACTGGTTTTCTGTGTTTTTTTCTTTTTTTCCATAAAAATTAACGTAACGTACGGCTCAAACAAGATTAACTAATAAAAAGAATGTCCGTGAATCAACAAAAGACATTATAGGCAAAGTGAGCAAACACGCAATACATTATCTCTAAATACTCGGTATTCTCTTTTTCTTCTTTTCATAGAGAGATAAAGTACGTATACTAGAGGCATGGCAGTATTGCTCGTGAATAAAAAGATTAATTATGATTTCAGCGTCATCGATACGATTACGTGTGGTATTAAGCTGCGCGGATTCGAGGTCAAAGCATTGAAAACGCGTCTGGGAGGATCGCTCAATGGAAGCTTTGTCGCAACCAATAACGAGCGACTTTTTATAAAAAATGCCATGATTCCTGCATATCAGAAGAATAATACTGACCCTGGATATGATCCATATCATACACGCGAGCTCCTCGTGACCAAGCAGCAATATCAGAAAATCATCAAGCATCTCCATGAGCCAGGCGTAACCATGATTCCCAAAGCAGTCCATTCACAAAACAACAGAATCGTGGTAGAATGTGTCATCGCACGTGGGAAGAAGAAACACGACAAGCGTCAAACCATTCGCAAACGCGAAGACGAGCGAGCGATGCGTAGAACCTTGAAAAGTAAAAATCGATAAGGAGACGTTTTGTAGGCGCGGCGCTGTGATCGTGTGGCTTGGCCGCAATGCATCAGCGCCGCGCCCCAACAACTCTCCTTAATCATCCATGGGGATGCCGGGACCGCCATATATGAATGACACATATGTGCATGTCGAGGACGCGCAGTTACCTCGTTAACCAATCTACGCACCCTTTACGTGTAAACGCAAAGAATGCGATCAAGTCTCCTTACGGAGCTTTCGCCGTTGCATAGCCATAGAGCATAGCAACCACGCCTAACCCACTTCCGTATGCAGTGAGTATGTCGCGTGCAATATAATCATACTCGAATAGATGCTCGCCTTCTGAGGCAGCTATTTTAAATCATCAGAATCGATTGTGTGTTGTTTTGTTCTTTTTAGAGACACACGGTTCAAACTTTCGCGCATGCGAAAGAAAAAAGAACTACACATTGTAGAAGCATATGCCGTCGCATACGTGCACGAGGGTTCAACTCCCTCCATCTCCACAAACATAAATAATTCCAGATTTTTCTGGGATTATTTATATTCCGTAAAAGATATGGAGTTGAAAGGCGGAAGAAAAATGCCTGAGAGGTATCCTAGCACCGCAATATACCAATAACCTCTTCGGTTTTATCAGAAATAATCACATTCTCATCATATTCCTTCACCTGCTCCTTCGTATGCACACCCCACGAGACTGCGATAATATTTTCAATCGGGAGTCCGAATGCCTTTCCAGCCTTAATATCGCCAATACTATCAGTAATCCAGTACACCTGATTTTTATCTGATATATCTGATTCATTCATCATCCACTGGAATTTGTCCCCTTTGCGCTTATGCTGCAATACGCTCACATTATGAAAAGTATCTACTTCCCCATCTTCTTGATATACACCAATTCCCATATAATCAAACATATCAATCATCTCACCACCCAGTGATGCGCGCAGCCTTTTGAGACTCGCTGAGGTATTCATTCCCAGAATTACATCTGACTGCCCGCTCAGTTTTTGAATCACCTTGAACATCCCAGGATACACGCCTGTTTTAAGTCGTGCATTAATCGTCGCTAGGAATAATGCATCATGTTCTTTCTGTTTCTGCTCATTCATTTTTACGCGTTCAATTAGTCCATATTTTTCTTTTACTTTCTCACATCCCACAAAAAAATTATCTTCTAGAATCTCTTGATACTGCTCCCAGCTAAATTCAGGAGACTGAAAAAGGAATCGATAATAATCGAGTAGCGCATCACGGCACGGATGAATAGACGCCAATGGCCCATCAACGTCGAAAATTATGAGCTTTATTTCTGTATTATCTTTTTTCTTATTTCCCAAAGTCATTTTTCTTACTACTTTTACTCATAGAGAACAAATACTTCACGGCAATATTCAACATAACGGTAATCTGCGTGATGGTTGAAACCGTCAGAATCCTCATTGTCCATTCCTCAATAGCAATAATTCCAAATCCCTGAAAGAATACCAACGTGAATATCGCAAAAGTTTCGACACCCAGAAGAATGAGTAAGAAATACAGAGTGTCCTTCTTGAGCTCTATATCAAGCTTCATGTTATTAATTGTTTCTTCTTTTATCCTGTCTTCTATAGACTTTTCTCTCGGTAGAGAAGCATGCGATATCTTATTCCGCCCCAAGGAATCAATCAGCTCTCTCTTGAGAGTATTATTGAAATCATCATTATTCAACGGAGACCCCATAACACTCAAGCTTCAATAAGGCTCAAATTTTCTAATCGATATGCCATAACACTCGGTGCAACCTGGAAGACCGATGCCATGCTCTGTATGTCATCAATTTTACTCCAGGCAGTTCTCACGAGATTCTCTGGCATGATCAAATACGAAGCAAAGGTATTCGCTTGTTTCTCTATTTCTTGAAGCTCGTCATTGACTTCTTTGCTATCAACTCTTTCAGGCGAATTGTCTTCGGCGAACAATGGTTCAACTGAAGTATCCCTGAAGTACAGCATGCCATCACTTTCCTTGAGATATTCTTGGTGCAGAAAATAATGCCCGAGCCCACGCGCGAGGTTCAAATACTGGCGCCCTTTACTGTTGTCTTGATTGATAAGAATATTAAAATGCCCTTTCTCTGAATCGTATAAAATAGCACCAGAGATGTCTTGTGCCTTATCTGGAAATGCTATGAAATCAATACTCAGGTCAGGCATATCGTTCGCAATTCTTTTATAGGGAAATGGCGAAAGCTCTTCAGGATTATACTGAGCAATAATTTCATTAACTTTATTTTTTATTTCAGTTGTCATATGCAATTACTCTATAGAAAGTATATCATTTAAAAAAAATAGTGAAATGTATATTAATTATTTGAGGCAGTATTCTTATAAATATTTCTAACTTTTTGATCTATCTTCTCCATGCTAGTCAAATATGTCTCATTAATTTCTCTTGCACTATTTATATACCTCAGAATTAGACCATTAATATTATTCTCATCTTCTTTATATATTGATCTAATTAGCAGTTCATTTTGCCTTGTTATTATAACTTCATTTTCCTTAATTTCTTGATTCATTATTTCAATAGACTCGCTTCTTATGTCATCTATCTTATCAAAAGTATCCTCACTCATTAATCCACTAGAAAGAAGATTATCAAAAAGACTAGCGAATCGGAGATCATTACTTGATTTCTTTAGCAAATAATCCATCTTAACGCGAATCAACCTACCGGTTAAATCCATAACCTCTTTTATGGACTCTTGAGAAGATATTTGATTTAATAATTCTTTAGAGAAGTATTCATCTTTTAGCCCATCTAAATTCAGACTTAATTCATTAAAAGCATTCTCGTATTCACCTATAAGCGCACCGAGGATGTCAGTCATTACCTCTCCCTCTGAATTAGTGGACATTGATTTTACATCTAATATTGCCGACTGCTTAAATTCCTGAGCACCATTGACCAAGTTATTTATAAAGTTTTGAATAGAAAAATCTTTAGACCCTTCTTGACTTGAGTTAAATCCTTCGTAAGACATATATTATTAAGTACTAATAAATTGACTAATAATCACTCAACTTTTTAATCTTCTCATTGTTACGAATTTTCTCATGTACCTTTGCCTCAATCTGGCGAATACGCTCGCGTGTCACACCGAACTCGCGCCCCACCTGCTCGAGGGTATGATTAATCCCATTAAGAAGCCCATAACGCATTTCAATAATCCTGCGCTCTTTCTCGGTGAGATCATCGAGGATTTCCCAAATATGATCATGGAGAATATTACTTGAGACATCAGCGTCAGGGAGCTGAATTTTATCATCAGCAATAAAGTCACTTCGAGCTGACTTTTCATCAGAATCACTCGAAATAGGCTCCTCCAGAGAAAGGGTGTTCTGATTGATCTTTTCGATCATGTGAATCTTGGACACCTCGATCTCCATCTCTGCTGATATTTCTTCTGGGAGTGGTTTACGCCCGAGGTCCTGTGACAATTTTCTGTAGATTTGCTTGTACTTGGAAATCGTCTCCACCATGTGAACGGGGATACGAATTGTACGCGACTGATCAGCCAAGGCGCGCGTAATAGACTGTCGGATCCACCAGGTTGCGTAGGTCGAGAATTTGTACCCTTTCGTCCAGTCGAACTTGTCAACGGCTTTGAACAATCCTAAATTCCCCTCTTGTATTAGATCCAACAGCGTCAAATCGGGTGATCGCCCAACATATTTTTTGGCAATAGACACCACTAATCGCAAGTTAGCCTTGGCAAGGAGATTCTTTGCCTCCTCGTCTCCTGCTTCGATACGCTGGGCGAGCTCCCGCTCGTCGGCCGCCTTGATCAAGCTATACTGCCCAATCTCACGCAAATACATTTGAATTGAGTCATATGGACTTCCACCTGTTTCAACCTCAGCAGATCCATCGCCTGTAATTGATGAGAGCGACAAGAGATCTGACCCCTCGTTCACTACAACACCCGCACGCTCGAAAGCCGTATAGACATCATCAAGGAACTCAATATCAAGCTCAATTCCGGGGAAAGTCTTGATGATTTCATCATAGGTGACGAATCGGCGCTTCTTTCCTTTTATAATCAAATCCTGCAATAAGGCCTGTCTCATCTCTTCATTCATGAGACCTACATCTTGTTTTTTAGTCGACTTCTTTTTACTCGCTGTAAATTTTTTCTTTGTTGCAGTTTTTTTCTTAGTTACTGCTTTCTTTTTTACGGGCGCCTTTTTTTGAGGCGCTTTTTTTGTTGTCGCTGGCTTCTTTTTGGCTATTGTTTTCTTTTTTTTAGAAGCCTTTGGCGTAGTCGTCTTTTTTATTGTGGACGATTTTTTCTTGGGCATAGACACGATTCATTGTAAAGCAAAAGCGTGTTAAAATCAATCAATTTTATTGCCTATTACTCTGCCCCCTCATTCCGTATCAAATCATACCGCTGTTTTAATATAGTGAATTCTCGCGCTTTCTCCTGATTATCAATATCTGCTTCCATTTCTTTCTTGAGTGCACTAATCTTCTTTTTCATATGACTCACTCCCCAACGATGGACTACTCCTTTAATATAATTTTCTATTTCTTCATTCTTCTGAGCATATTCTATCATTGGAGCCATCTTGAGACTTAATTCTTCTTTAAAATCAACATGCTTCTCCATAAATTCATTGTAGTTGAATTCGGGATCAATCGAATTTAAACGCTCTTGCACAAGCTTCGTGAGTCTCTCGCTTTCCTGACCATTCAACCATGAGAGTATTGCCACCAATGCATCCTCAGGATCCCACCGATCACGCGCGCGCATCTCTGGATACCTTTGCGTATCTGAATTTTTTCCTGAATTGTTTTTCTCTTCCCATAATCCAAAATCCTCTTGGAGTGTTTTTTGGTCAATCTGATAGGCAGCACTCATTTGCCGCATGTACTCATCACGTAACAATGGATTGAGGTACAAATGAATATATTCATATACATGAGCATGAAGGTATTTCATCAAGCTCCGTCTGTCATCACGATATTTCTTGGCACGTTCAATGAGAATCGATACGTAATCGCGTGTATTTTCAAGAATATTTTTCCAAGATTCTGGATTCTTTTGGATAAGATCAGATGGATCTGATCCTTCTGGTAAGTCTGCGATCAATACTTCCATGTCAGCCTTGAACGCCTCTTTGAGACTCCTTCCGGCTGCCTTGAGCCCAGCTGAATCACCATCAAGCGCCAAAATCACCCTATCAGTGAATCGATTGAGAATCTTCACATGATAGGGCGTCAGCGCAGTACCCGAGAGGGCAACTGTTTCAATAGTACCCGCCTGATGACAACCAATGAGATCCATCTGTCCCTCGACGATCACAACACGATTAGCTTGCATCATGGATTGCTTGGCGCGATCGTAGCCGAACAAGACCTTTGACTTATCATAAAGAATACCTTCGGGGCTATTAATATATTTGCCCGTTTTATCAGGATCAGTTTGCGAATCAGCACGGACGAATATCCTCCCCGAGAATGCGATCGTACGCCCTTGCCCATCATTAATGGGGAACATAATACGCTCGCGGAATCGATCATATCCACCACGATCACTGGGCACCACCAGGCCAGTATCGATCATATCCTGCAATGCTACACCATTCTTTTCTAAATGATCACGGAGCCCTGTCCACCCTGCAGGTGCGTATCCTATAACGAAATCTTTAATAGTTTCTGGCGTGAGTCCACGTTCTGCGAGATATTGCTGCACATCAGTCGCGCTCGTTAATTGCTGTTGATACCATTGCTGAGCGAGCACGAGCACACGATAGAGATCTTTTTTGG
>ENA-ORXC01000237-ORXC01000237.1-marine-metagenome-genome-assembly--contig:-NODE-237-length-46910-cov-7.077253_pt1 | contig 46910 bp, 44 predicted proteins | sample MGYA00237865_ERZ511478 | MGnify/ENA metagenome assembly ERZ511478
TCTCAATTAGAAAACGCTTCCAAACAACTTTAAAAAAATAGCCTTTTGTTAACTATATTGTAACATTATTTAAAGCACTTTTGGACATGAGAATAATTCTCATGTCCAAAATTTGTCAATTTATTTCGATTGAAGTGCGTGCTGTAAGTTTTTTGCAACATTTTCAGGTAACCCAGAATTTTTTAATTCTTCTAAAGATGCTGCTTTCATCTTCTTAATTGATCCAAAAGTTCTTAATAATTTCGTTTTACGTTTACTTCCAATTCCATCTATATCATCAAGTACCGACTTAAGACCTGTTTTTTGTCTAGTTTGTCTGTGGAATGTAATAGCAAAGCGATGGACTTCATCTTGAATACGATGCAGTAGATAGAAAGCTTGGCTATTTTTCTTCAAAGGAACAATTTCAGCACTAGCGCCATATAACAATTCTGACGTTTGGTGTTTGTCGTTCTTTTGTAATCCAGCAACTGGAATATCCAAACCTAATTCATTCTCTAGTACATCCATTACACCGTTCATATGGCCTTTACCACCATCAACAATGATTAAATCTGGTAAAGGCGTTCCTTCGTTTAGAACTCGAGTGTAACGACGACGGACTACTTCTCTCATTGATTTATAATCATCTGGCCCTTCAACCGTTTTAATTTTATATTTGCGGTAGCCCTTTTTATCTGGCTTACCATCTACAAAAGTTACCATGGCTGATACGGGATCCACACCTTGGATATTGGAGTTATCAAATGCCTCAATTCTAATAGGAGTTTGTATTCCCATTCTTTCACCGAGTTCCTCAATTGCTTTAACTGTTCTTGATTCGTCTCTAGCGATTAATTCAAATTTATTTGTTAATGACACTTCGGCATTATGGTTAGCTAAATCTATCATTTCTTTTTTTGCACCTCTTGAAGGTTGCACTATTTTAGTATCCACAACAGATTGAATAATTTCTTTATTTAAATTTTTAGGGACATGAACTTCTTTAGGTAGGATGTGTTGATTTAAACTGTAGAACTGACCTATAAATGTATAGAATTCTTCTTCTTCTGTTTGTTGAATCGGAATCATCGTTGTATCTCTTTTAATCATATTGCCTTGCCTAATGAAAAATACTTGGATACACATCCATCCTTTAGACACACTATATCCAAAAACATCACGAATCGTATTATCGGTAGACATAATTTTTTGCTTTTTAGTGAGATTATGAATGTGTTGAATTAAATCACGATATTCTTTAGCACGTTCAAAATCTAATGATTCACTAGCTTTCTCCATACGATCTTGTAAATTGTTTAATATCCTTTTATCTTCACCATTTAAAAAATCACTAATTTCTTTTGTCATTTGAGCATATTTATCTAAATCTACATCATAAACACACGGCCCCATACATTGACCAATATGATAATAAAGACATAATTTATCCGGCATTTTATCACATTTTCTAAACGGATATATCCGGTCCAATAATTTTTTTGTCTCTTGTGCGGAATAAGCGTTAGGATATGGACCGAAATATTTACCAGATCCTTTTTTAACTGTTCTGGTTACGATTAATCTAGGATGTTTTTCTTTAGTAATTTTAATGAATGGATAGCTTTTATCATCTTTCAGCAAAATATTGTAACGTGGTTGATATTGTTTAATTAAGTTTAATTCTAAAAGTAATGATTCTGTCTCGCTTGAGGTTACAATAAATTCAAAATTACGTATTTCACTCACTAAGCGCGTTGTTTTAGCATCATGTGCACCAGTAAAATATGAACGTAATCGATTACGTAATTTTTTAGCTTTACCAACATAAATTACTTGATCATTACGATCTTTCATTAAATAACAACCAGGTTCCAATGGTACGACATTTAACTTAGTTTTAATTTGTTCTTGATACGTTTCCATGTTTTTCCTCCTTTCTTGTTGGTTTTAATTACGATAAATTCTTTTATGAAAAATATTAATATTAAATAGGAATAGACAAAACAAAGCTGGAGCATTTTTATGAAATGCCCCAGTCTTCATGTCTATATTCTTATAGGTGTTTATCTAATACTTCAGCTAAGTTTTCTTTAGGTTGGAAACCTACTACTTTATCAACTGGTTGTCCATCTTTGAATACAATTAAAGTTGGAATACTCATTACTTCGTATTTTGCTGCAGTTGATGGGTTTTCATCTACATCTAATTTTAAGATGTCTGCTTTACCATCATAGTCCCCTGCTAATTCTTCTAAAACTGGAGCGATCATTTTACATGGTCCACACCAAGTAGCCCAAAAATCTACTAATTTAACTCCAGATTCTATTTTACTATCGAAATCAGAATCAGTTACTTTTACGATTGCCATAATTGCCAATCCTCCTTAATTTTTAAATGATGAGCAAATTATAACAGAATTTATAAGGTAATGCATTGCAATCTGCTTGCTCTTTTTTTAAAGTGGCAAATTTCCTCAAGAAATCATTCAATTTTCCACTTACTTTAGGCTAATGCCTCACAAAATACTAACTATGAAGATTTATTTTAAAGAAGCAACAGTAACACCAAATCCACCTTCACTTGGCATACCACCTCTAAATGTTTTAACACTTTTATGTCGTTTTAAATGTTGTTGTACACCTTTTTGTAATGCACCAGTGCCTTTACCATGAATAATATAAACCTGTTCGAAATTGCTTAATACTGCTTGATCTAAATACTGGTCTAATTCGATTAGTGCATCTTCATAGCGATAACCTCTTAAATCAAGTTCTGTTTTTACAGTTTGTCTATTCGCACGGGTAACCATTTTCGTTGGTTTCTCTTTTTTCTTTTTCATTTTTTCTAAATCTTCAATAGGTAGTTTCATTTTTAAAATACCCATTTGAACAACCGCTTCTTCATCGCCAACTAATTCAAGCACTTCACCTTTTTGTCCATAAGATAAGACTTTAACTTCATCACCAGCTTGAATTTTATCATACTTTTGTTTTTGAACATGTTGTTTAATGGATTTCGCTTCATATTGATCATCTAGTTGTTTTTTCTTATCAATAAGTTCATGTTCTTTAACATCTGCGCCCTTTTTATCTCTTAATTCTCTTAATTCTTTAAGAATCGCATCAGCTTCTTTAGTTGCAGATTTCACACGTTGATTCGCTTTTTCTTTCGCTTCATCCATTAATGATTTTTCATAATTTTGATACTGTTGATATTGTTTTTCTAGTTCGTCGTGTGTTGTTTGTGCTTCCTTGACTAGTCTATCTAATTCAATACGTTGTTCATCCACACGTTTTGAATTTTTCTCAAGTGATTCTATCATATTGTTTATTTCTTGTTCATCAGTACCAATCATTGTCTTAGCTTTATTAATAATATGAAGACTTAAGCCTAATTTCTTAGATATATCAAATGCATTAGAACGTCCAGGCACACCCATAAGTAATTTATATGTTGGACTTAATGATTCAACATCAAATTCAACACTCGCGTTCATCACGCCTTCACGGTTATAACTATAAGCTTTTAATTCTGGATAGTGAGTTGTCGCCATAACTAAAGCGCCTAAACTTCTTACATGATCTAGTATACTCATCGCAAGTGCTGCACCTTCACTAGGATCTGTTCCTGCACCTAATTCATCAAATAGAATTAAGCTATTTTTATCTGCATCTTTTAATATTTCAACAATATTTTTCATATGTGATGAAAATGTCGATAATGATTGTTCGATTGATTGTTCATCACCTATATCACAATACACGTTTTCAAATACACTTAATTGGCTACCATCTAATGTAGGAATAAGCATCCCTGATTGTGCCATTACAATAATTAATCCTAATGTTTTTAATGTTACTGTTTTACCACCTGTATTCGGACCCGTAATAATGACTGTTTCGATGTCATCTATAAATTCAATCGTATTGACTACAACTGTATTTTGATCTAATAGTGGATGGTAAGCATTGGGTAAATAAACAGTTCTCTCTTTATGAAATGTTGGTTTAGTTCCTTTGATAGAACGTGCATATCTCGCTTTTGCAATTAAAAAATCAAGGTGACCCATAATTGACTCTGCTGTTAACAAAGCATCCGCTTCAGCTGCTACTTGACCCGTTAACTCAGTTAAAATACGTTCACGTTCAACTGCTTCATCATTTCGCAAACGACTTATTTGGTTATTCATTTCAACAACTGAAGATGGCTCAATATACAATGTTTGTCCAGAAGCTGATTGGTCATGAACGATACCATTAAAGTCCTGTCTATATTCTGCTTTCACAGGTATAACATTTCTATCATTTCTTACTGTCACAATGGCATCAGACAATTTCTTTTGATTAGCCTGACTTTTAACTACTCTATCTAAATTTTGTCTAATACGTTGGTTAGTACTTGATATCTTACTACGGATACTTTGTAACTCGTAACTTGCATGATCAAATAAATCATGTGTGTCACATTTTTCATTAATATCTTTAAAAAGGTCAGTTAGTATTGGTAGTTGTGCCATATTACTATCTAAAATTGGATATTTAACCTCTTCATCTTCTTCTAATAATTGATTATAGAATGTCTTAAATTGATTTTGAACTTGTATCAAACGTTTAATCGCTGTTAATTCAGTTACATTTAAGACGCCACCAATAGTTGAACGATGAATATATTGCGCTACTTTTGATAAACCACTTAAACTTGGAAGTCGGTGTTTATTATATATTTGCGAAATTTCGTCAGTTTCATTGATTTGAAATTCAACTGTTTCAAAATCTGTTGCTGGAGACATTTCTGCTACCTTTTCTCTTCCTAAATCACTGATAGCTTCATTTGATACAAATGATTTTATTTTATCAAATTCTAAGACATCTAATGTTTTTTGTCTCATGCAATCCCTCTATTTCTTCATTTTTATGTTGTTATTAATAAACGCTTTAAATGCCTCTCTAGACATTGTATTGATTACTCTATCTTTCGTAACAAATCCTTTTTGCGCTGTTGCAACACCATATTTCATAAATTCTAAATGATCAGTATGATGCGCATCTGTATTAATGGTTAATTTAACATTTGGATATTGGCGTACTGTTTGTGCATTTAAATCCAAACGCTTTGGATTCGCATTAATTTCTAAAATTGTATTTGTTTCTTCAGCAAGTTGAGCTAGTTTTTCAATATTTGGTTCGTATCCAGGACGACGGCCAATAATTCTACCAGTTGGATGAGCAATATGTCTTACGTATGGATTACGACACGCATTTTCTAAGCGTTTCATAATGTCTTCTTCAGATTGATTAAAACTTTGATGTATCGCTGCAATGACATAATCCAATTGTGCAAGAATCTCATCATCATAGTCTAATGAACCATCGGGTAATATGTCCATTTCAATACCTGAATAAATATCAATTTCATCATATTCTTCATTTAATTGTTTAATTTCTTCATTTTGACGTAACAAACGTTCCACTTGTAAACCATTTGCCACTCTTAAACTTTGTGAATGATCAGTAATAACCATAAATTCATATCCTTTAGCGATATTGGCTTCTATCATGTCTCTTATTGAAAATGCACCATCGCTATATGTGGTATGCATATGAAGATCACCTTTAATATCATCTAATTGAATAATTTGGCTTAAATCTTTATCAAATTCACTTCCATCTTCACGCATTGAAGGTTCAATCCAAGAAACTCCAAAATGTTCATAAATTTCCGCTTCGCTATTAAATTGCAATACTTCCCCATTATCCTTTTCAATACCATATTCACTAACTTTCTCATTTTGAGCTTTGGCTAATTGTCTAATGCGAATATTATGATCTTTAGATCCAGTGAAATGTTGCAATGTATGATAAAAAGCAGAAGGTTCAATCAATCTAAAATCTACGCCAATTGTTTCATCATCGTATTCTAGTTCTACTGATATTTTAGTTGAACCTATCGCTACATCTTTAACTTTATTAGGAATATTTAATAATTGTTGTTGTACTTTTTCTGGTTCATTCGTGCTAATAATGAAATCTAAATCTTTACTTTGTTCTTTATATCTTCTAAAACTTCCCGCTGAAGAGTATCGATCGATATCGTCTAATTGACTAATATAATCTATAATTTGGTAATTAAGTCCTCTTATCTGATCAATTGGATAACTTTCTTTTTTAGCACCTAATGCTTTAACTGCTTCAAGAATATTTTGTTCCGTCTTTTTAGCAAAACCACTTAATTCACTTACTTTACCTGATTCACATGCTTCTTGTAATGACGCTTTATCGGTAATATTTAGTTCTTTATATAATTTAGCGATTTTTTTACTACCTAGCCCTTGTATCTTTAATAAAGGTACTAGTCCTTCAGGAACTTCTTTTTGTAAATCTTCTAATGCAGTTGAATGTCCAGATTGTCGATATTCATTAATGACATCACCGACTCCTTTTCCAATACCTTTTAATTCAGTTACATCTTCAATCTCATCTAGTGGTCGTTCATCTACTTCTAAACTTTGAGCTGCTTTTCTATACGCAGACACTTTAAAGGTATTTTCTCCTTTTAACTCCATATAAGTAGCTATTTTTTCTAATAATTGAATAACATCTTTTTTAGTCATATACATCTCTCCATAAAAATAAGACCAGGACATATTACTATTTCAAATTGTCTGTCCTGACCTCAACATCATTTTTTATAAATTTAAAATTAATTGTGAAACATAAGGTGTGTGCAATAGAATATGCTTAGCTAATAATGAATGACCCAATGAATTTTGTATCATTACATTAGGATATAAAGCTAAAATATACATCATGATTTGAATAAATATAATACCCATTATTAAACTTAATATAATACCTAAGATACGGCTAATGATATTTAAAGGTTGATATGCCACTATATTATCAAATGTGACGATGATTAGATATAAAATCAACTTACTGCATAGCGCAATTAAAATAAAAGCTACTATAGATTCAAAACGATATTGTAAGTGATCAAAAGATATCGCATATTGGGTATCATATGCAACAGTCTTTGGAAAAGGTAAAAACACGATTAAACGTTTTGCGATGTCTCGATAAAATTGCATTGCAATCCATAACGACACTATTGAAGAAATAAAATGTAAACTTGTAAGCCACAATCCTCGTCGAAATCCAACGATTGCAAAATACAGTAAAATGATTAATATAACAATGTCTAATAACATCTAATCTTCTCGTTGTTTTAATTGATTAAGTTCTTGTTGTAATCGACGGTTTTCTTCCTCTAAGCTTACTTTTTCATGCATGATATTGACGGCTGTTAAAATAGCTTTCCTCGTTGTATCTAGTCCAGCTGATTTTTGCCCTAATTCTCTCATTGTCTCATCTACTAAATGAGCAACATGTCGTATATGCTCTGGGCTATCATCACCAATTATTGTAAAATGTTGGTCATTAATTGTTACATTTATTCTATTCTTAAAATCACCCATAATTATATCTCCTGACTTTTAATTAAATTATTCCGTATCTCTATTTAATTTAACCAAAATCATGTTTCTATATTATTTGTACATAATATTAATTTTTGGTTTTATTCTTTTTACTTATCATTAAACATTATACATGAGTCATAATTATTTTGTAAGTATGTGGTTTAATAAAGTCAATCTTTTTCTTTAGAAAATTATGATTACCTTTTTAATTTTTAGTATTATACATTTTAGAAAAATCCATACTCAAAGACTTCAAATGTATTTTAAGTATCTAATCTCTTTTGATTTTCACTTATGATATAAAAGATAATGTTATGATATGATTTGATTAATGTACCACAATAGTATGAATAAAGAGAGGTTTAACAAAGTATGGCTAATATAGTCCATAAATTAACAACAAATGAAATCAATACATTAATGTCTAAAATAAAATTTGATACAGTACAGTTGCCCCAAGGTATGAAAGCTCGCACGAAACATAATGGTGCTGTTATCAATATATATAATTCTGGAAAAGTCATGTTCCAAGGTAATAATGCCGAAACCGTAGCGCAACAATTGCTACCTGAAAAACAAAGTAACACTACTAGTTTAAATACTTCCAAATCTTCTAAGACACAGGCATCTTATATTAAATACAATCAATATAATTGTATAGGTAGCGATGAAGCTGGCAGTGGTGATTATTTTGGCCCACTAACAGTATGTGCCGCATATGTTACAAAAGAGCATGTGAAAATTTTAAAAGAATTAGGTGTTGATGATTCTAAAAAATTAACCGACACTAAAATAGTAGAAATAGCAGAACAACTTGTTAACTTTATTCCCCATTCATTACTTACACTTGATAATGTTAAATATAATGATCGACAACGTGCTGGATGGTCACAAGTTAAAATGAAAGCTGTATTACACAATCAAGCTATTGCAAATGTTGTCCAAAAAATTGAAATTAATGATTTGAATTATATTGTCATTGACCAATTTGCAGAACGTGGCGTATATCAACGTTATGCTTTATCCGATTTGCCTTATCCGAAATTAACAAAGTTCGAAACAAAGGGCGAATCTAAATCTTTAGCCATAGCGGCTGCCAGTATTATCTCTCGATATGCCTTTGTAAAACATATGAATCATATATCTAAATCATTAAAAATGGAAGTTCCTAAAGGCGCAAGTAATAAAGTTGACTTATTCGCAGCAAAAATAATTGAAAAATACGGTATTGATAAATTGGACAGTATTTCTAAAAAACATTTCAAGAACAGAGACAAAGCTCAGACTTTAGTTAAAAAGAAATATTTATAAATGCAAACTAATGCAAGTAAGTAGTATTTATATTGATTAGTAATTATATTAGATTGTCCGCAAAGTCCATGACTTAATTGACAATTTTTATACGCATGCTTTCCCAGGGTACAGTTTCAGCCAGGAATTCTACACAGATAAATCCGTGGGAATTACTAAGTTCTCAACTAGTACTGTTACCTCGGGAGTCAGCGCATAAATACTGCTCATTATTCCTCAAATAATCTAACAATGATATAATTTTATAAATCTAGATAATTTTAAAAAGACAAACCTATCACCAAGATAGATTTGTCTATAAATATGGCAAGTATCAACCTTTAAGGAATGATACTTGCCTTTCACTTACTTTATTATCTTATTGTTGCGCCTTTTTCTTTCAATGCTTCGATAATTTGATCATGTACTTTTGATACACGCTCATCAGTTAAAGTATTTTCAGTATCTAAATAATTTAATCTGATTGCAACTGATTTTTTACCTTCTTCTAAATGTTCACCTTCATATACATCAAATACTTGTGTATCTTGAAGAATATCAGCACCATTATCATGAATTGTTGAGATAAGTTCAGATGCTGGTACATCGTGATTTACCTCTAATGCAATATCACGTGACACACCTGGATATTTTGGAATTGGTTGATAATTGATATAACCAACAGAAACTTTGATCATTTCTTCGTAGTTTAATTCAAACACATATGTGCGTTTTAAGTCATTATCAGCCGCTACAGAAGGATGTAATTCACCGATAAAACCAATATCTTTGCCATTTAAAGAGACAATTGCAGTTCTACCTGGATGTAAACCTTCAATTTTAGCTGCACGATAATCTAATGTTAAATTAAGTTTTTCAGCAACTCGTTCAATAACACCTTTAGTTAGATAAAAGTCGACTTCTTCTTTTTTACCTTGCCATTGATTTACAACATAATCACCTGTCATAATACCACTTAAATATTCAACTTCTTCAGGTAATTCACCTTCACCATTGCCGAAGAATACACGTCCAATTTCATATAATTTCACATCTTTATTTTTACGTGCAACATTATACGTTGTTGCCTCAATTAAATGTGGTAGTAAACTTTGACGCAATGTTGAATGTGCTTCACTCATTGGCATAAGTAGTTCAATTGTTGATCTATCTTGTAATGCAAAGTCTTTAGCATGTTCTTTAGATACAAGTGAATATGTGATAGCTTGGTTTAAACCTGCACCTTCTATTGTTTCTTTCACTATTCGTGTTTTACGTTGACGGTCAGTTAAAGTACCACTAGTCACTTCTTCAAACACTGGTAAAGTTGATGGTATCTCATCATAGCCGTATATACGTGCAACTTCTTCAATCAAGTCTTCTTTAATAGAAATGTCTTTACGACGAGATGGTACGAATACCGTAAGTTCATTATGATTCACTTCTGTTTCAAAACCTAATTGTTCGAAATTCTTTGTAATTTCATCTGCAGATAAATTAAATCCGACTGTTTCATTGATTTTGTCAGTTGTAATGTGAATTGGTGTTATGAATTCACCTAAATCGCCTGCAGACACTCTATCTTTAAGGACGCTACCAGAAGCATACATTTCTAATAAATAACATGCACGGTCAACAGCTTCATTGACAAATTCTGTCGCAATACCCTTTTCAAATCGACTAGAAGCTTCACTTCGTAAATTTAAGCGTCTTGATGTATGACGAATAGAAGCAGAATCAAAAATAGCGCCTTCTATAACAACATTAGTTGTTCGATCACTCACTTCTGAAAAATCTCCGCCCATCACGCCACCTAATGCAATTGGTGTTTGTCCATTAGTGATGACAATATCTGACTCAAGTAGTGTTCTTTCTTGATCGTCTAATGTCGTCATTGTTTCATTTTCTTGTGCTTGACGAACTTCAATATGATTAGAACCAATTTGATCTTGGTCAAACATGTGTAAAGGTTGTCCATATTCTAATAAAACATAGTTTGAAATATCAACGACATTATTAATTGGTCTAATTCCCGCTTTCATTAAACGTGATTGCATCCATATTGGTGATTGACCAATAGTGACATTTTTAATTATTCTCGCGCTATAATAAGGTACTTTATTTTCATTTTTAACGGTAACAGATAATTCATCTGTAGCGGATTCATTTAACTCATTACTAGCAGTTTGTGGTTTAGTCATTTGAGTTTGATATAACGCTGCTACTTCATATGCAGTACCTACCATACTTAATGCGTCTGCACGGTTTGGAGTTAAATCAAATTCCATAATTTGGTCATTTAAATACAATGCATCTAATGCATCTGTACCGGGTATTACCTCTGTAGAAAATACGAAAATGCCATTTTCAAATGCTTTTGGTACAACATTACTTGAGATACCTATTTCTTGTAATGAACAAATCATGCCTTCAGAACGCTCCCCGCGTAACTTGGCACGCTTAATTTTAATACCACCTGGTAAACGTCCACCTACTTTAGCAACAATGACATATTGTCCTTCATCAACATTAGGTGCACCACAAACGATTTGTACAGGCTCTTCCTCACCAATGTCTACTTGGCATATATTTAATTTATCTGCATCTGGATGAGACGTTTTAGATACGACATAACCTACTACTAAGTTTTTAATGTCTTTTGTATAATCAATAATATCGTCAACTTCGATACCAGTGCGTGTTATTTTTTCTGCTAAATCTTGAACATTTTGATTCACGTCTACATAATCTTTTAACCATTCATTTGAAATTAACATTAAATCTCACCTCTATCTTCTACAGCTTTAAACTGGTCTAAGAAACGTACATCATTTGTATAGAAATGACGAATATCCTCAATACCATATTTCAACATTGCGATACGGTCTGGTCCCATACCAAAGGCAAACCCAGAATATTCATTTGCATCAAAACCAGCCATATTTAAAACGTTAGGGTGTACCATACCTGCCCCTAAAATTTCAATCCATCCAGTATGTTTACAAACATTACAACCTTTACCTTTACATTTGAAACATGACACATCCACTTCAACAGATGGTTCTGTAAATGGGAAATAACTTGGTCGTAATCGAATTTCTCTATCCGCACCAAATAATTCTTTCGCTAATAATTCTAATGTCCCTTTTAAGTCACTCATTTTAATATTTTTATCTACTACTAATCCTTCAATTTGAGTAAATTGGTGGCTGTGTGTGGCATCATCTGAATCACGACGATAAACTTTACCAGGGCATATTATTTTAACTGGACCTTGACCATTTCGTTGTTCCATTGTTCTTGCTTGCACTGGTGACGTATGCGTTCTCATTAAAATTTCTTCAGTAATATAGAAACTATCTTGCATATCACGTGCTGGATGAGATTTAGGTAAGTTTAAAGCTTCAAAATTATAATGATCTTGTTCTACTTCAAATCCATCTACAATTTCATAACCTAATCCTAAGAATAAATCTTCAATTTCTTCAATAGTTCGAGTTAATGGATGTTTAGAACCTATTTCAATTTGACGACTTGGTAAAGTAACATCGATTGTTTCTTCTGCTAATTGTTGATTTAACTTTTCATTAGCTAAAATCGTTTGTCTTTCGTCTAGTTCTTGTTGAATTGTTTGTCTTAGCTCATTGACTTTTTGTCCATAAGCTGGTTTTTCTTCATTTGGTAAGTCTTTCATATTTTTCATTAATGCACTTACCGAACCCTTTTTACCTAAATATTTAACTTTCACATCTTGTAAAGCTCTTTCATCATTAGCAGCATTTATATCAACCAGTGCTTGTTGCTTTAATTCACCCATATGATCATTTTGAGTCATACGTTTTTCCTCCTTTTATCCCATCAACAATATATTAATCAATTAATTATTTATTTTTTTAAACAAAAAAGACTTTCGCCCCTCTAACTGGGACGAAAGCCTTCCGTGGTACCACCCAAATTTATGCTTATGCATACACTTGTATACGTTGTTAACGAAGACGTACTCCGACTTAAATCTCTTTAAGTAGCCAAAAAGATGAAAAAAACTAATCAAAATTGGAATAACTTTCAGTCGCGGTTATTCTCCCTTAAACAATTTCACATGTTAGTTTACGTCTTTTTATAGGCTATTAATTCTCTTGTAGACCATATCATTGATTATTTATGAATTCATTATTTATTATAGACGATTGATTGATATAGGGTCAACCGGCAATAACCGTTTTGAATATCATTTATAAATTTTAAAGTCACCTAAATGTAGACAAATATTTTATCCTTTTAATTGGTAAAGTAAGATACTACCAGCAATTGCAACATTTAAACTTTCAGCTTTTCCATAAATAGGAATAGTTAAATTTTGAGTTGTACTATTTAATAGCGTTTCATTTACACCTTCACCTTCGTTACCCAAAATAAGTGCAAATGTGTCTTGTGCTTCAATTTCTTTAAAGCTCACAGCTTCGTCTAATGCTGTACCATAAATGGGTCCATCAAATGTATCGATGAATGTCTGTAATGATTCTGACATAACTGGAATATGAAATACACTACCTTGACTCGCACGTAATACTTTATCTTGATATGGATCTGCAGTACCTTTTTCCATAACTATAAGATCAATGCCTGCTGCATCTGCAGTGCGGATTAACGTTCCTAAATTACCTGGGTCTTGTATTCTATCAATTAATAATACTTGCTTCGCAGTGGATATATCATATTCCGGTTTCTTAATCACTGCGAAAAAGCCTTGAGGTGTCACAGTTCCAGACAACGCTTCTGCAACTTTTAAATTAATTTCAAATGTTTCACTAGCATACTCAATTAATTGTTCATCTGTTCTACTAGGATCAACAACAAATAATTGTTCAATGTCTAACCCGCTTTGATATGCTTCATCTATTAAATGTATACCTTCGATAAGTGCTAAGCCAGTTTTATCTCTATCTTTCTTTTTCTTAAGTTTATTCGCATTTTTAATTTTACTATTTTGAGCCGACGTAATTTGTTCCATATAATTAATCTCCAATATGATAATTTCTAATTATCCTTAATTGTATATGATTAAGTTATAAATTGAAAATAAAGTATCACTACTATTTTAATAGTTAAGTGATACTTACGCATTAGCTTTAGCTAAGGTGTTCTACTAAGAAACACCTTCATAATATTAAAATAAAAAAACTTCCGACTAAATTTATTGATATTTAATCGGAAGCTAATTGCTCGTTAAACGAATGGTTATTTCAAATAATGATAGCCAATATCGTATGTATGAACGCTATTTTTAATAATCGGACTACTTTTATCATCAGATTGACTGCGAACATTTTGATGTGCTTTTTTAAATACATCTGATTTCAACCAGTCTGTAAAAGCTTGTTTATCTTTCCATAAAGTTAAAATTTTAACTTCATCATAATCCTCTTTTTCTAATGTACGAGTAACAAACATACCTTCAAACCCGTCTAATGTCTCAATACCATGTCTAGTATAAAATCTTTCAACAATTTCTGTTGCTGTCCCTTTGTTTAGCGTTAATTTGTTTTCAGCCATAAATCTCATGATTGTCTTCATCCTTTTAGTTAATTTTAGTTAATTTGGCAACAACTGCTATTCTGCCTGCTGTTTGTCTAAATGCATCTTCACAAGTCGATAATGTCACAATTTTATCTCCTTCATTGACCTCTACATTCGTTTTTATCAACGAACGCTTCTTTGTTTTGAGTAAAAATGCTTTAAACTGTTCATCATTATCAAAAGTCGTTTGGATATAATTGTCATTACTTGTTGTTTTAAATGCACTAAAAATTTGTAATTGATATTTACCATATTTAGTATCAAAGTGGATTACTTTGTGTTTGTCATAAAATGATTGTTTTAAATAATCATCAAGTACATCAAACATAGTTTGATCACCAATATGATGACCATATATCACCGTATTTTTATCTAAAGGATTCAATGAATTTCGATAATCCATAAAAATACTTCCTTTACGACGTTGTTCTCTTTCAAAATCTAAATTTAAATATTCATGATTTGTTTTACCTTGTAAAATAGGATAATTGAGCGATGTTCCCTCTAATTGAATCCAACCAACGATGTCTTTATTAATTTTTTCTAAGGATTCAAATTGTGGTCTTACTGATGATTGATGTTCATTTGATAGTGTTTTAAATTTCTTTTGTATTTTGGCATAACTTTCTTGTTCATCTTTATCTTGAACATAAATTTTAATTATTTGATAAGTAAAAACGACAATAACAACGATTAAAATAATTTGTATTATTCTTATTATGTGTTTCATATAATGTGATAATCCTTTATTCTTCATTAGTTAAGCCTTACATAGATTTATAAATATGTTGACGTTTACCCTTACATAATAAATAAATCAATGTAGGTCCACCTACAATCATTAAAATAGCATTGGCAGGTATTTCTAATGGTGGATGTATTGTACGTCCTGCTAAATCAGCTAAAAGTAAGAACCAAGCTCCTATGACTATTGAAAATGGTATAACTGCTTTATAATTAACACCTACTATTTTTCTTACAATATGAGGTACAATAATCCCTAAAAAGGCCATTTGACCTACTATCGCAACTGTTGCACTTGCTAAAAATACTGCTAATAAGCCAATTATCCATCTATACGTATCTATTTGAAAACCAATACTCTTAGCTTGCATATCGTCTAAATTTAATAAATTCAACTTAGGAGATAGTAAAATACTTAAACTTAATCCTATCATTGCAGAAATCGCTATAATATATACATCTTTCCATGTTTTCATAGTTAAACCTTGAGACATTTTCAGTAATGGATTTTGACTTAAGATGTCATATACACCATTTAATAACACAAATAATGCTACACCTACTAAAATCATACTTACCGCATTCAACTGATATTTAGTGTGTAAAAATATAATGATTATAAATGGAATCAATCCTCCGATAAAAACTAAAAAGGGTAAATAATTATATAGTTGAGGAATATACATCATACATAGTGTTCTCATAATTAAAGCGCCAGTCGAAACGCCTATTAAGTTCGCTTCAGCTAATGGATTTTGAAGAGACGCTTGTAAAAGTGCTCCTGATACTGCCAACATAGCCCCTACTATCATTGCTATTAATATTCTAGGTAATCTCAAATCTAATATCGCATCCACCGCATTATTTTCACCAGTTGATAATTTATCTATCCAATCATTAAATGTAATTTTTAAAGTACCAGTAACAAATGATAAATATGCTGTTAAAACAGTTAATAGTATAAATATTATTAAAAATAACTTCTTATGGTTCTTTATCATACAATCATTCCATTACTTTTTATTGTTATAAAATAAGTCATATAACTGTTTCATTGCTTCGTCAGCATCAACATTCGCTGTAATTCCAAATGGAATTTCTTCTAAATCATAAACTTTATTATTTTTAACAGCTTTAAAATGCTTCCAAATATCATTTTGTTTAAATTCTTTTTTAAACATTTTTTTCACTTCATCTGGCATGCCATGTGGTAAACGTAAAATGATATCAGGGTCTACATTGAGTAAGTTTTCAGTATTTGACGAAATATACTGTCTATCTTTTACTTTAATTACATTTTCTCCACCAGCAATTTTCACTAAGTCACCAATATAAGATTTATCAGTCGCAACTAAATAACTTCCTGGCACACCCATAAGTATTAGTACTTTAGGATGTTTACGTTGTTTAGCAGCTTTGTCTTCAATTTCCTTTTTCACTTTATTTAAGTGATCATTTAATTCTTTTGCTTTTTCAGTTCTATTAAACTGTTTACCTAATTCTGTAATTGAATTTTCCATACCTTGCAAACTATCGTAGTCATAATAGTAACCTTTCATATTAAGCTGTTTATAAAAAGGTTTCATTTCATCTTTGATTGTAGACACACTTAATACGTGAGTTGGATTTAATTTTTTAACTGCTTCTACACTAGGTTGCATAGGTTGTCCCACTTCGGGAACATCTTTATATCGTGCCGGTAATGTTTTATAAGATGTTGGTTTTCCAACGATTGGTAAATCCAGTTTGTCTAGTGTCATTGTCAATGCAACAGTGGTAGGTACTATTCTATATTTTTCAGCTTTTTCTTCTTTTTTTGGTTTCGACGATGATTCACAAGCGACTAATAAAATAGCACATATAATTCCTAAAATTATTGTTTTTACATGTTTCAATCTTTTTTACCTCGCTTTCTCATTAATAAATGAGATACAACTAGGAGTAACATTGCTAATACTATAGCTACGCCCAATATCGCATATTCTTTTTTATGACTTTTTGCTTTTTGATTATTTTCATATTTTTTATTATTTGGTTTATGTTTCTTTACATCATCATCTCTATTGAATGATGGTAATGTTTTATCTTTTTCCTTTTTAATATTGTCCCTAGTACTTTGAATTTTAGTTGATTGTGAATCAACATTATTTTTCAAACTTTGATCATTATTATTTGAATTTTCAGACGATTGAGTATGACTGCTGTTACTATTTTTAGTCACATTTATATTTGTTGTAGTTGATTTGTTTTTTTGTTCTTGAGTACTATTCTTATATTCTTTTGGTTTATTTTGACCAGTCTTTTTATTTTTAGATATATCTTTATCTGTAGTTCGTGTTTGTTGATTATTATTCTTATTTTGTTGAACTATTATTTGATTCTGATTTTTATCTTTTTTGTCTTCTTTATCATCTTTATTTTGTTTTAAATGAATGAATAGTACACTGTCTTCCTTATCATGGAGATTTTGTTTATAACGCATTTCCAAGGTTTGTATATTTTGCTTTAATAATATTCTTATCGTTGTTGTATTATCATTACTTTTAGTTACAAATGGTAATGGCTGAGAATTGGATGTCAAAAATTGATAATTTTCAATCTTAGTATGTGGAGATAATTTGATTTCTAGGTAAACTTGATTTTTACTATTAAAAATAAGTCGACCTTTTTCATCAAATACTTTTACTTTTTTATCATTTTTATCTCTTACATCTAGATAGATATTATTAGTCTTTTTAGGTAATTCTTTAAAAATAGCTTCATCTAATTTCTGAGGGTTATCTTGCTGTGTATTATAAGAATTGGCTGATGGACTATTCATCTCATCAGCCAATAATAATGCATCTTTATTATTTAAAATCATAAATGTCGATACACAACAATAAATGATTAACGTTTTAAAGCTAGTTTGTAATGATACATTCATTATTTCACATTACCTTTGTTAACCTTTTTAGCATAAAATGTAATGAAAACGAATAACATCAATGCAACTGCAGGAACGATATAAATATATCCTGGAATACCAGCACTAGTTTGTGGGTTTTCTACACCACCAGTACCAGTGTTTGTAGTACCCCCTGTAGTATCATTACCAGTAGTACTTGCACTGCTACTACCATTACCAACTACATTAGATGGTCCATTAAATTTATAAGTAATATTGTAATGGTGATCATATAAGAAAGGTTTGCCATTTACTTTTTCATTAATATATACATCAATTTTACCTTGGACTTTACCGCTCACTTTACTTACTTCAAATTCAGAAGTACGTTCATCTTTCGCAGCATTTTTATTAATAATTTTTTCTTTATGGCCTTCGATACTCATACCTGTAATCCAATGACTGTGGTTAACAGTAATTTGAACATATAACTTACCGTTCTTTTTAACATATTTAGCTGGTTTATTAAAATAATCATTGGCGATAGATGTATCGTTAGTATTATATTTTAAGATTTCATAATTGAACGTTCCGCTATCTTCAGCAAAAGCATTATTAACAGTTGTCGCAAAAAACAATATAAAAGACAATACGGCTACACTAAAAATTTTATGTAATTTTTTCAAAATATATACCTCCCATTTAAGACGAATATTACGTCTTTACAAAAATAATAAATGATAACGATTATCAAAGTCAATATTTATTTTATAATAAAATTATATTATTGTTATAACGATATACTTGTGGTACTATTATTGATAACCATTTTCAATTAAATTGGTTAATCACTTTTAATGACATAGCACAATCATTTTTAGGAGGAAAACATCATGAACAAACATTATCTAAATCCTAAGTTTTATAAGGAGAATAATCATGCATCATTAAGAAGATTTACAATTGGAAGTGCAACTCTTTTATTAAGTGTATTACTTTATGCAAGTAATGGAGAAAATCATGCGCAGGCTGCTGAAACAAATCAAAATAATAATCAAAATACAGCAGTATCACCTTCTTCATCACAAAATAATACTGTATCTGAAGAATTGAATTTCCAAGTTCAAAGAGATGGTTCAAATGAAGTGTCACACATGGATGAATATATGAAGCATCCTGGTAAAGTAATTAAAAAAGATAATCAATATTATTTCCAAGCTACATTAACAAATGCTTCATGGTGGAAAGAATATAAATTTTTCGATAAAAACAATCAAGAATTAACTACTAATGTTGTTAATGATGACACAGCAAACGATACAAAAACGTTAGATATTTCAGTAGAACCAGGATATACAAATATCACATCAAGAATACATATCGTTATTCCGAACTTAAAGTATGATCATACTTATACAACACATTTGGAATTTGCGAAACCTATTCCAACATTAGGCGAAACTAATACTAATAGTGATAGTAATACAGCAACTCAACCTAACAATGATGTAGTAACTACTCCAGATACCGGAGACAATAACAACGGTGCTACTGCTCCAAGTACTGGAAATAACAACAATGCATCTACTACTCCAGCTACTGGGGACAACAACAATGCATTTACTACTCCAGCTAATGGGGACAACAACAATGCACCTACTTCTCCAAATACTGGAGATAACAACAATACATCTACTACTCCAACTACTGGGGACAACAACAATGCACCTACTACCCCAGCTACTGGGGACAATAATAATAATGGAACTAATACAAACACTGGGGACAATGTCGGTAAAGACGGTAAAAATGGTAAAGGTGGCAAAACTGGTAAAAAAGAAGATGAAGGTAAAGATAGCAAATCTAATCAAAATAACGGGGATAAAGATGCTAAAAACTCACAAAATAGCGACGACAACAAATCAAAAGAATTACCTGATACAGGTAAAGTAGCTTCACATAGTTACTTTAATGAATTAGCTATGGCGACGATTGCCCTATTCACATCTATTACAATGTTTGTTTTCAGAAGAAAGCACTCTAAATAATCATATGAAACCTATATTGAGAAGTTGATATCTCTCAGTATAGGTTTTATTATTTTTTTATAAAATGGATTGCAATATATTTATATTTTGAGTTACAATACATGTGAACGATTGATAATGATTATCAATCTGTATTAAAACTATAGGAGTTGTTTACAACATGAACAAACATCAACAGCATAACTTCCCAAAATTAAGGTCTTTTTATTCAATACGCAAATCTACACTTGGTGTAGCTTCGATAGTAGTAAGTACACTATTCATTTTTACTTCTCATGGACAAGCCCAGGCTGCCGAAAATTCTAATGACAATAATGTACAAAATCAATCGGCATCTACGGCGAATTCTGATCAATCAAACCAATCTCAACCTGTAACTCAACCGGTTGAAAATAATAATCAAACACAAACAACGAATCAGCCTACTGCCTACCCTGCAGCGGATCAGTCTATAAAAGATGCTATTAAAAACCCTGCAGTTGAAAACCAACCTCATGACATTGGTCCAAGAGAGACAGTCAATTTCCAACTATTTGATCAAAATAATGAAACACAATATTATCACTATTTTAGTATTAAGAACCCTGCTGATGTCTATTACACAAAAACTAAAGCAAACGTTGAACTTGACCTTGATACAGGTTCAACTTGGAAGAAATTTGAAGTTTATGAAGGAAACACAAAACTTCCTGTTAACTTAGTGTCTTATAATCCAGACACAGATCATGCATATATTCGTTTCCCTGTGACTGATGGTACACAAGAACTTAAAATTGTATCGTCTACACAAATTGATAATGAACCTGAAACAAATTATGATTATACAAAATTAGAATTCGCTCGACCCATTTATAATGACCCATCACTCGTTTTAAATGATAATAGCAGTAATAATGCTTCGGAAAATGCAACTGATAACACAACACCAACAAACACTACCAACAATTCAGATAATAATGTAAATTCAACATCAAATAATAACGATGTAAACTCAACAAATGATAATAATCAAAGCGTTAGTAATCAAACTAATAATAGTCAAAATCAACCAAATGAAAACCAATCTGTAGATACAACACCAAATAATAATCAATCAAATACTACAGATAATAATAATCAAAATGATGACACTCAAAATCAAACTGCAGATACAACACCAAATAATAACCAAAGTAATAATGAAGAAAATCAGTCACAAGCTAATGATACAGTCTATCCTCCTGCTGATGTATCAATAAAAGATGCTATTAAAAACCCAGCAGTATTAGATAAAGATCATAGTGCACCCGTTACACGACCTATTGATTTTGAAATGAAAAAAGAAGACGGTGACAGACAATTTTATCATTATGCAAGCACATTAGATCCAGCAACTGTGATATTTACTAAATCTCAACCAGAAATTGAATTAGGATTAAAAACAGCACAAACATGGAGAAACTTTGAAATTTATGAAGGAGACAAAAAACTTCCTGTTACGCTCGTATCTTATGATTCAGATAAAGACTATGCTTATATCCGTTTCCCAGTTTCTGTAGGCACAAAAGAAGTTAAAATTGTATCATCTATTCAACTTGGTGAAAATAAAGTCGAAAATTATGATTATACTTTAATGATTTTCAAACAACCGATAACTAATAACCCTAATGATTACAAAGATGATGAAACTTATACTGTAGATAAATTATTAGCACCATATCGCAAAGCGAAGACACTAGAAAGACAAGTATATGAATTAGAAAAGTTACAAAAAACTTTACCTGATAAATATAAAGAAGAATATAAATTCAAATTAGAAAAGACAAAAGCTGCTTTAAAACAACAAGTTCAATCAGCAATTGTTGAGTTTGAAAATGCAAAACCAACTAACGATCAATTAACGGATGTACATGATGCTAATTTTGTTGTATTTGAAAGTGAAGAAAATAATGAGTCAGTAATGGATGGATTTGTTGAACATCCTTTCCAAATTGGTACATTAAATGGTAAGCAATATGTAATTATGCGTACTAAAGAAGATAGTTATTGGAAAGACTTTATTGTCGAAGGTGAACGAGTGACAACTATTTCTAAAGATAAAGAAAAAAACACTAGAACATTAATTTTCCCTTATGACCCTAATAAAGCAGTTTACAATGCAATAGTTAAAGTCGTAGTATCTTCTATCGGTTACGATGGTCAATATCACGTAAGAATTATAAATAAAGATGTCCCAGTTGAAGATACATCTTCTACAAACGTAGACAATTCAATAATTGATGCAGAAAATAATCAAAATGACCCAACTACAACAACTAACAACGAAAACACTCAAATAACTGATGTAGTTAAAGATGACAACACAGATAATCAAACAGATGAAAATGTAGATAATAATGAATCAAATAGTGATAATACAACAATCCCTGATTATAATGTTGATGATATTGCAGATATTATCGAAGATCACGATGTCGATAAAAACGAAGATAATGAAGTAACTCAAAAAGTTGATGAAGACAGTGATATAATAATACCTGAAAGTGTTAAAACAGATGAAGATATTGATAAAGAACATGTTAAGAAAAAAGGAACAACTGAAACCAAAACTGAGAGTAAAGATAATGTAAAAGATAGTGATAAACAAAAATCAAAAGAGCATGATACGAAAAAAACAACATTTCTTCCAGAAACTGGTCAATCTTCATCTCAAGGATTGACATGGTCATTATTGTTAGCGTTAACTGGTTTAACTTTTATCCTACCAAAGAGAATTAAACATTCTAAAAAATAATACAAAAAAATCCCGTCTGAAAATTAATTTCAGACGGGATTTTTAATAATATCTAAAATTATTTAGATACTACTTCTTCACCATTGTAAGAACCACAGTTTTTACATACGCGGTGAGTTAATTTGTATTCGCCACAACTTGGGCATTCTGTCATACCAGGTACTGACATTTTGAAATGAGTACGGCGTTTGTTTTTTCTAGTTTTAGACGTTCTTCTTTTAGGTACTGCCATGATTTATCCTCCTTAAAATTAAACACATAATTAAATGATATCAGTTTATTTAACAATATTATATCATTAATTAAACCGTTATTGTTCTTTATCGTATAATTGTTGTAATTTCTGAAGCCTTGGATCAACTTGATTACTATTTGAACCATCGTTTTCTTGATCTTGTTCTTGGACAAGTTCAACGAATTCATCTTCATCAATCACTTCCCAACCATTGCCTTCGGTTAACATTTGATCACTGTTGTCTGAATAAGCACGCATCGGTTTTTCGATGATAACTAAATCTTCAACAATATCTTTAATATTAATCATACCGTCAGTAGCTAGATGATAATGTTCATCCTGCTCTTCTTCATCAGTATAATAATCACTACCTTCTAAATCAAATATTTCAGAAGTTTCTACATCCAATGGCACTTCTACAGGAACTAAAGTACGAGCACACGGCATCGTATATGTCCCAGTGACATGTATGTCAGCAATAACTTCATTTGATTTGATAGTTAATTTACCGTCAACATTGATTTCAGAAAGATCAATGAGATCTAATGATTCTTTTAAATGCTCAAAATTCGCCGTTTGATTAAATTCAAAAGGCTTACCTTGATATTTTCTTAATTGTGTTATTGACCATTTCATATGGCTTCACCTCTAACAAGCACAAAATTTATTTTAACTTTCTCAGTATAATATGTCAAGATTTTTTCTTAACATACGTACTTCTGTTACAATACTAATAATGAATTCTGAAAGGAAGAAATGCAAATGAAAAGTGTTGGCTTGATTACTGAATATAATCCTTTCCATAATGGGCATCTATATCATGCTCAACAATCTAAAATAAATTCTCAAGCAGATGTTTCTGTTGCAATAATGAGTGGCAACTTTGTAATGCGTGGCGAACCAGCTATATTCAATAAATTCATTCGTACTCAAATGGCACTTTCTGGTGTTGATTTAGTTGTAGAATTACCTACTATCGCAAGTTTATCTTCTGGAGACTTCTTTGGAAAAATGGCTATTAAAGTAGCGAATTATATCGATATTAACACAATATCTTTTGGTAGTGAGCATGGTAATATAGTTGAGTTACAAAATGCAGTCAATCACGTGCTTGAATTAGAAAATAATCCTATATTCAAGTCCAAAATTAAAGAAGGTAAAAGTTATCCAAGAATTATCAGTGAACTGATTAAAGACCAACAAACTTTAAATATTTTACAATCACCTAACAACATCTTAAGTATAGGATATCTTAAAGCAATCCAGCAATATGCACCACATATTGAAGCAATGACGATTTACCGTGAGTCAGCACAACATCGTGATAACACAATAAAGCATCAACAATTTGCGAGTGGGTCTTCCATCCGCCAATCTTTAATCAATCAAGAAACTGATTGGTATAAAGTAGTACCTCAAAATATTAAATCACTGTATCAAAATCAAATGACTACAGTTGAAGATACTTTCCCTTACATCAAACATCAATTGTTAACACAAGACACTAATACTTTAAACACTATATATACTGTCAGTGAAGGGTTCGAAAACAGATTAAAAACAATCATCAAAGATGTCAATTCGTTTAAAGAATTACTAAGTAAAACAAAAACCAAACGATATACCTATACACATATACAACGTATCCTAATGAATATCCTGCTCAATATTCATCAACATGATATTACAAACGATATACGAGCAATTAGAATTTTAGGTATGAATGAACAAGGTCGCGCTTATTTAAAATATTTAAAGCAACAATATCCAGAACGTCGTTTTATAACCAATATCAATAAATCTTCAGCTACATATTTCCCTATCGAAATTAAAGCAACAAATGTATACAACTTATTAAGCCAACAATCTCAAAATGATTTTAATACACCAGTGATTCAAACATAATTTAAGACCGTACTATCGATGATGACTATTAAAAGAGTCACATAGTACGGTCTGCTTTTTTATTTATAATATTTTTCTTTTAATGCTTCAGCAACATTAGGAGGTACAAATTCCGAAATGTCTGCTTTATAAGCTGCAACTTCCTTAACGATACTAGAACTAATAAATGAATAATTCGTACTAGTCATCATATACATAGTTTCAATATTATTATTCAACTTTTTATTCATTGATGTTAAGCGTAATTCATATTCAAAATCACTTACCGCACGTAATCCACGTACAATCGTTTTCGCACCGACTTGTTTGCAAAAATCTACTAATAAACCATTAAAATGATGTACTTCCACGTTGGAAAGATGTGCTACAGAGCCCCTAATTAAATCCATACGTTCTTCTATATTAAACGTGCCGCCTTTACTACTATTTTTCAAAACACAGACATGTATTTCGTCAAAACGATCTGCACTTCTTTCAATAATATCTAGATGACCGTATGTAATTGGATCGAAACTCCCGGGAATGACTGCTTTCGTCTTATTCATATTAATCTCCTTTTTCTAATAGCAATGTATCTGTCAAACCATAATGATATCTTTTTATTTCTTTAAACGGTGCACTTTGAATATGTTCTTCATTACTAAACTCACAAATGATAATACCATTTTCTTTAAGCAAATTAAACTCATCAATGCTTTTTAATGCTTCATCAATAAGACCTTTTTTATATGGCGGATCTAAAAATATGTAATCAAATTGAATCTCTCTTTTAGCTAAAGCTTTTAACGCACGATCAGCATTATTTTTATACACTTCAGATTGTGCTAATAAATCAAGTTGCTTAAGGTTTGATTTAATCACTTTAACTGCTTTAAAATTTTGATCGACAAAGATTACTTTATCCATACCTCGAGATAATGCTTCAATCCCTAATGCGCCGCTTCCAGCGAATAAATCCAAAGCTATACCTGATATTTCATGTAAACTATTAAAGATGCCTTCTTTAACTTTATCCATAGTTGGCCTAGTATTTCGACCTTCCAAACTTTCTAATGCCTTACTTTTATGTATTCCCGCAATGACACGCATCACTTTCACACTTCCATTTCACAATATAATTTAATATAATTTGGGATAAAAGGAGATTGATTAAACAAATGAAACAATCATTTATTGTTTTAGGTGAGGGTTTAACAGATTTATTCGAATTCACCACTCTCATCGACTACAACCATACTAGAATTGATAAAATAATCTATTTTCATTCCCCACAAACTGAAAAGCAATTATCATCAGTAGCTATCATTATGCAACCGACTGAAGGTAATTATTTCCAAGCAATGTATATGATGATTAACGCATTAAAATATCCATATCCAAATAGTAATAAGAAATTTGACATGATTAACCAGAAAGCAGAGGCATATGATATCCCAGTATTAGGTATAGATGTTCAACCTCCAGAAGCTTTCCATGACAATGACTTATATTTTAACTATTTAATTAGCGTTTTACGATTACAACGTTGGATACCACCATTACAATAGGAAACACATTTCTTAACGAACACGAGTTATATGACTTCGTGTTTTTCTTTTTCATACGTTTTCTTTAAAAATTTGTATGGTGAACCATCTATATGTTGAACATATTTTAATTTCATTAGTTTATTAACGACATCGTCCGCTTCACTTTCATTAACATACATGATAACGAATTTACGTTGACGATTAGAATGAACGATGTGTCCATATTTTCTAATTTGTCTTTCATGTTTGATATGTTTTAAATAAACAATAAGGCTCACTCTTTGAACTAAATTCATCTTTGCTCACTCCATTTAATATACACAGTTTTTATCATATCATGAGTTTAAATTTTATGAAATAACAATCACTTCCATATATTCCATCCCTATTTATATTATTCTATTAAATCAAAACCAATCTTCATAATGGGATATTCCTATACTTAATTCGTCAAGTAAATATTTGTCTATAAAAAATAAAATAATATTCCGTTCTTCACGCACTTCATTTTTCAAATATGAAGGATATCTGTTAATATAACTTTAATACCTAAAGGAGGATATCAAATGGTTAAACTAAATAAGTGGTTCATCAATGGTTCATTCGCAATTGCAAGTATTGTTGGAAGTGTGATTTATGTAAATAAAAATAAAAAACCACGTGAAATTAATGCAATCCCTCCATTTTTCACAGGTGTAGCACCATATTTATTTGCGCATAGAGGCGGCATGGCTGTTAGACCTGAACAAACAAAGCTTGCATTTGATAATGCAGTACAATATGGCGTAGATGGATTCGAAACAGATGTAAGGCTCACTAAAGATAAGGAACTTATCGTATTCCATGATGCAACTGTTGATAGAACAACTAACGGTTCAGGTAAAGTAAGTGAACATACTTTAGAAGAATTAAGAAAATTAGACGCTGGATATTATTTCACAGATATAAATCGTCAATATCCATTTCGTGGACATGAAGATGCTAAAATTTTAACATTTGAGGAACTTTTAGAGCTTTATCCAGAGATGTATATTAATGTTGATTTGAAAGATCATCCAAACAGTTATGAAGGTTCTATTGCACCTGAAGTCATTTATCATCAAATTGTTAAACATCATGCAGAACATCGTGTATTAGTAACAAGTTTCCATAAAGAACAAATTGAACGCTTTGATCAATTAAGTAAAGGTACTGTAGCAATTGGTGCGAGTCAAAACGAAGTAGCAGATGCGTTTATTAAGTTTAATACGTTTAGAGGACATAAATTCCATCCGAAAGCTAATACTTTCCAAATGCCAACCGAATTTAAAGGAATCAAGCTTACTTCTTCTAGATTTATTAAATGGTTAAAAGTATTAAATATTGTACCAGGATTTTATGGCATTAATAGTATTGATTTAATGACAGATTTATACCAAAAAGGTGTGCATACACTTGTAACAGATCGACCTGATTTAGCACAACAATTTAAAGAGACATTAAAATAATAAATAGCAAAATCCTTAACGAATAATCACCTTTTCGTTAAGGATTTTTACTTTTACAGACACCGATGTGTATTACCAATTTTCTATAGGATCTCTTTCACCTTTAAAATTGTTACTTTTATGATGACGTTGTTCTAATACTTTTTCAATTTCTGTAAAAGAAATATTTAATGAATGTAATAAGACAAATAAATGATATATTAAATCCGCCGCCTCGTTGATAACTTCTTTGTTATCATTTTTCATAGCTCCTATTACAACTTCAAACGATTCTTCTCCAAATTTCTTAGTGATTTTTTCTATACCTTGTTCTAACAAATAATTGGTATAAGATTTAGATTGATTAGTTCTAGATCGTTCTTTTATTGTATGTTCCAATAATTGAACTGCAAAATGTGTCTTTGTACTAAAACAGCTTTGATTCCCAGTATGACATGTTGGACCATTAGGAATAACTTCGATTAGTATTGCATCATTATCACAATCTGTATGTATCGTAACGACTTGTTGCGTATGCCCCGATGATTCCCCTTTAGTCCACAATCTTTGTTTAGACCTTGAATAAAAAGTTACTACGTTCTCATCCATTGTTTTATTAAATGCTTCTTCGTTCATAAACCCGAGCATTAATACTTGCTTCGTTACATAATGTTGTAATATGACCGGTACTAAACCTTTACTAAAATCTACTGTGACTGTCATCTTACTGGCACACCACCTTTTCTTAATGTGTGCTTAATATCAGCTACTGTATATGTTTTACTATGTAAAATACTAGCAGCTAAACCGGCAGATACATCTGTTTCTTTAAATAAGTCTAGAAAATGTTGAGGGTTTCCACCACCACCTGAAGCAATGATTGGTATATTCACCTTTGATTTAATATCTGATAAATGTTCAATATCAAAGCCAGTTTTCATACCATCGTGATGGATACTGGTTACAAGTAATTCTCCAGCACCAAGTTCTTCAACTTGTTGAATCCAATCATATACTCTTATAGAGGTTAATTGTTTACCTCCATGTGTAGTACAAAAATAGTCATTTTGTTCCGCACTATAATAACTATCAATAGCAATACAAATACATTGACTTCCAAATTTTTGGCTAGCTTCTTTAATTAAATTAGGATTTTGAAGTGCACTAGAATTTAATGACACTTTATCTGCTCCATGATTAAGTAATTGCGAAATATCATCTAAAGTTTGAATACCGCCTCCAACAGTCAATGGTATAAACAATTGTTTAGAAATGGTTTCGATAACTTCCAACATTAAGTCATGTCCTTTTTCAGTTTTAGAAATATCTAAAAATACAAGTTCATCTGCTCCCGCTTCATTATAGTATTGTGCTAATTCAAGTGGACTACCTATATCGATTAATCCCTTAAATTGTATCCCTTTAACAACACGCCCATCTTTAACATCTAAACAAGGAATGATTCTTTTTTTAATCAAGATAACCCCTCCCAAAAACTGGGATTATGTGCAGCTTTACCGATAATCGCAGCATAAACACCCAATTTTTCAAATTGGTTTAAATCTTCTTGATTTCTAATACCTCCAGAAGCAATAATACTTAATTCAGTTTGTTGTACTAATTGTCTTGTTAATTCAAAATTAGGACCAGCTAACTTCCCATCTTTTGAAATATCAGTATAGATGATGCCACCTAAAGGTAAATGATTCACTTGTTTAACAACATCAAACAAATTGAGTTGTGTATCTTCTAGCCAACCATTAATCTTTATATCTTGTTTGTATGCATCTATAGACAAATAAATCTTTTTAGGAAATAGATATGACATTCTTTCCAACCAAGTTAAATCTTGAATACCTTTAGTTCCAACTATGCAGTAATCTATACCTATATCAAAATAATGATTTAAAGTTTCTTGTGATCGAATCCCTCCACCTACTTCTATAGGTTTTTGAGATAATGATCTTAGCTTTTTAATATAATGACATTCTTGAGTTTGCTTTAATTTTGCTCCTATAAGATCCACAATATGTATACGTGAAACACAATCAAATTGATTATAAAATTGGATGCTTTCCTCAGCTGTCATTGTCATTTGCTCTTTAGATTCATATTTACCTTCAGTTAGTCTTACACTCGTTGAGTCAATCAAATCGATTGCCGGCCATATGTTAATCATTTATAAAACCGCCTTTCAATGCTTGATTTAAAATTGCCAATCCTTGTTCACCACTTTTTTCAGGATGGAATTGTATTCCTATACAATTGTTATATTGTACTACTGCAGGAATTTGACACTCATAATCTGCATATGCAACAACATGATTATTCATTATCGCTTGATAAGAATGTATAAAGTACACATCACATTGAAGTAATTGATGATCACTTTTCAATAAATTCCAACCTAAATGCGGGATAGGTTGTGTTGTATGGATTGGCACTATTCGTCCAGGTATCAGTCCTAGTCCTTCTACATTACCTTCCTCACTATATTCAAATAACAATTGCATTCCTAAGCAAATACCAATGATAGGTTGGTTTTTAATTTGGTTTAAGATAGTGTCTAATCTTTTATTTTTAATTTCTGTCATTCCATCTTTAAAATGTCCAACACCAGGTAATACAACTGCATCTGCCTTATAAATAATACTTTCGTTGTTGGTCAATATTGTCTCGTAGCCTAAGAATTCAATTGCCTTTTTCAAGCTATTAATATTGCCTAGACCGTAATCAACTATAGCTATCATTCAATCACACCTTTAGACGAAGGTATTACAAATTCAAGAGTTGGTGTTAATGCCTCTTGTAATGATTTAGCAAAAGATTTAAATAAAGCTTCAATTTCATGATGGGTATTTCCACCTCTAATTAAGTCCATATGCACAGTTAACCTCGCATTAATAATAAGTGCTCTAAAAAATTCTTCTACTAATTCTGTATCAAAATGACCTACTTTTTCTTTACTTAATTGAACATTAAATGAAAAATATGGACGGCCACTAATATCAATTACAGTTCTTGCTAACGTTTCATCCATAGGTATATAACTTGTACCATATCTTTTAAAGCTTTGCTGAGTCTTAACCATTTCCAATATCAACTGTCCTAAAACTATACCAATGTCTTCTGTCACATGATGATCATCAACATATGTATCTCCTTTAGCTTCAATTTGTAATGATAAGCCACTATGAAAAGCAAAAAGTGTTAACATATGATCTAAAAATCCTACGTCTGTATGTATATTGGATTTTTCCTTTTCTTTACTTATAGCAATTGAAATAGAAGTTTCAGCGGTTTGACGTGATTTTTGATAGTTCATTGAACTTCCTCCTTGTTGTTAATTCTGAAAATCACTTTTAAACATGGCTTTACCATATGTCAATGTCGAATATGTATTGATTGTTGATGATTATTAAGTGATTCTACACATGCTAACCTTTCTGCAGAATATGCTACCTTTTTAAAAGTTGATTTTGATAGATTAATCACACTGTGACGTGTCATAAAGTCATTAACTGATAAACCATTCGAAAATCTAGCAGTTTGGTTTGTTGGTAAAACATGACTTGGTCCAGCAATATAATCACCAATTGCTTCTGGAGCATAATGCCCTATAAATAATGCACCTACAAATTTGATTTGATCAATAAACTGTTCTGGATGTTTAGTTTGAATGGATGCATGTTCAGGTGCAATTTTATTCAAAATATGACAGGCCTCTTCCATATCACTTACTTCAATTAAGTAATGATGATTGGCTATACTTTTGGACACTATAGAATGACGATCTATTGTTTTTAATTTATTATCAATATTTAACTGAAGTTGTTGTAATATTTGAGCATTGTCGCTAATAACAAATGTACGAGCCATTTCATCATGTTCGGCTTGAGCAAAAATATCATATGTAATGGCGTCAATTTGAGCAGTCTCATCAATAATCATAGCTAATTCAGTAGGGCCGGCAATTTGATCAATGCCTACATCTCCATAAACATATTTTTTTGCAAGCGCAACATACTGATTACCTGGACCAACTATTTTATCAACAGGTTTAATAGTTTCTGTACCATATGTAAGCGCCGCTATACTTTGTGCACCTCCAACTTGATAGACATGATTTACGCCAGTTAAGTGACAGGCAGCTAAAACTTCTTTAGAAACGCCATTTGTTTTTGGAGGTGTCACAACAACAATCTCTTCAACGTTCGCGACTTGTGCAAGTGTAGCCGTCATTAGAACAGTAGAAGGATAGCTTGCTTTACCACCTGGAACATATATCCCAACGCGTTCTATTGGATGGTAAACTTCATAACATTCTCCCTTTTTAGTAGAGGAATACTTTATCTTTTCTTGATATGATTTAATCCTTTCATAGCTTTGGTGTAACGCATTAAGTGTATCTTTATTTAATTCATCATAGGCCTTTTGTATGTCTTGCTTTGAAATTTCTAGAGATGTTGTGTCTACATGATCAAAAGTTAAATTATACTTTTTCAAGGCTGCATCACCATTGACTTTAACATCATCACAAATATTTTTAACTAACAGGTATAAGGACTCATCTAATGATTGATTGTTACAATAAAGTTCTAAAAATTGTTGTGCTTTAAGCATTTATCATCTGCACCCCTAACATATTAATAAATGATTCTATTTCTTCACCCTTTTTAAAATACTGTGTTCTATTTGTAATCAATCTTGCCGAAATATCAGTAATTTTTTCTTTTTCAACAAGACCATTTGCTTTTAATGTAGTACCTGTTTGAACAATATCAATAATTCCATCTACCATTCCTACAATGCATGCGAGTTCTATTGAACCACTTAATTTTACAATTTCAATATCTATTCCTTTGTTTTTAAAATAACGTGAAGTTGTTTGAACATAACTCGTAGCAATTTTTTTATAATCATTCGTAACAGGTTTAGCTGCTAAGGAAAAATGACAGTGTCCAAATGGTAAGTCGCATAAATTATTAATATTATATTTATTTTCATTTAAGATATCACTACCTACAATACCTATATCTGCAATGCCTTGTTCCACGTATATTGGCACATCACTTCCCTTTACTATAATAAAATCAATACCATCTATCGTAACTAATAATTGACGTTGTCTATGCTTTAGTCCATTTGATAATAAAAATAGTTGTTCTGCCTCTAAATAGTTGATAAAACTTTCTAATAATCTCCCTTTTGCTAAAGCCACTCTAATCATATTGTCACCCCTATTTTTTGAATATGCTGATTATAAAGTTAAAGCCATACCGTATCCTTGGAGGTCACCAGAGTAAAATCCACCAGTTAGTATGCTAGTATCATGTTTATTTAAATAACATCTGATAAAAACACCTTTATAATAAGATCTTGATGGTTGTGCCGAAATATCTAAATGAATATTGGTCAAACCTTGTTTGATTAGTTGCTCTTCCCAACTTTTTAACGTAAGTAATGTTTGAGATGATTGGTCCAAATATTGACTTAATTTTGATAATTGATGACGTGTGCTTTCTGATAGTAATTTTAAGATAGGATGATTATGCGATAATTGATGTTTTAATCCCGATAGATTTCTCTCTTCAATCATGTTTTTAATAACTAAAGTTCTATATTTTTCTTCTAATAATTCATTCAATAATTGATAATGACCTAAAATAATTAGCTGAATATCATCTTTTAAATACGTTTTAATAAAATGGTAGAAATCATTAAAACTATCATTGAATTGATTATATATAGGCAAATAATTCTCGATACCTATTTGTTATATGACCTCATTATTTCTGACAATAGGTCCAGAATAAGCAACCTTCTTAAAATCTGTTGGAAATATTGAATGATAACGTAGTAATTGATCAGTAAAATCGTGTCTTAAACTATAAATGTGATTGTTATTTTGCCAAAAATTTCTTTCTTTCATTTGTAATAAGTCCTCTTTCGTCAAATGACTCCAATCTAATTTTTCAATTAAATCTATATCTACAAGTTTGTAATTTTTATTTGAAAAGTACTTTAAGAATGCTAATTCAATTTCTTTTATTTTTATTATCTGATTTTGCTTATTCATACTCTACCTCCTTTACTTCTGACTTTAATGCTTTACTGTAGTAAAGTTATAGTTGTATTATAAGTTACCATAAAGACAAATAATAAACAATGTTTATTCATAATTTTCTGATAATTAAAATTAATATGATCTCCATCTTTAAACATAAGGGTTTATATGAATTAAAAAACTCCCCAAATATTGAGTTTAATCAATATTGGAGAGATATCTTGTATGTTTTATAAATTTGGTAAAATTTAAATCATTTTATAAAGAACAGTTACATGATCCACCTGAAGCACAACCTTTTGCAGTCGTTTGAAAAAATGGATTGCCTGTATCAATTTTTACATTATCCGAAACAGCTAAAGCAATTTTACTAATAACTTCATCAATTAAATTCTGTAATGCTACTTCTTTTGACTTATAGTCCATTACCACTGGTAACATTTCATATGCTCGTTTACGTTGGCGTGTTTCCATCATAATTGTCTTATAGTCAGGATGATATCTACCAAATCGCATTACATCGTCGTATTGATCTTTGGTCTTTAGGAAAGCCGAATATAATAAGTGTGCTTCATCATTTTGGTTTAATAATTCTTTCGCTTTAATATATTCATCATAAATTTCTGAATTAACTATCATATCTGATAAGGCTTCGACGTCATCTAAAATTGACAATGTTTCTTCATTTATCATTTGTCATTCTACCCTTCATTTATTTTTCTAAGAAAATTAACGAATAATAATCTTTCATTACTTCTCCGCCCATTTCTTCATATTTCGTATTTAACATTCTAGAGCGATGAATATCGGAGTTCATCCAACTATGGATTAATGTTGGGACATCATCAAAGTCGTAACCCACATTCTGACTTGTCGATTTATAACTAACATCTCTTTCATCTAATTGTTGTTTTAAAGCATTTTCAGTAAATTCTACTGAGTCAGAACCACTTTTAGTCGCGTCAAATAAATTTATTGAAGCAATATGTGCAATATCATTATTTACCTTTAACGGTTTTAATCCCTTTAGTTTTCTCATTTCATTAGTTACCTCATAAAGTGTCACTAATTGATTTGTATTTTGTTCGTAAGGTATATCTTTATTTTTTAAATTCGCTGTAGAATGAGATTCATTCGTTTTATATGGTTGCAATGTAGCTAATGCATCTTTATCTAAAAAGCGTATTGCCATGATTTTATTCGTTTGTTGGTCTGAATAAACTTGCGCATATATATTACCATATTTAATTAAAGTTTGTGTTTTTAAATCTTCATCTGATAATTCAAATTCATATTTTTTATTATTTGATTTGATTGTAGGTTCGGGATTGATGCTTGTATTTTCGAATATTTTTGAATTGCTTTCATTTATATGTAAAGGGTTAATATGAGCATCTTTTCCAGTTGCATAAACAGATTTTATTTTATTGTCTTTTACACTGACAATGTAATATTGATTTGTTTTCTTGAATACATAATTTTTATAGCCATCTTTATATGGATATGTTCGGTTAGCTTGACCGTATTTTTTGGTAAGTTGATCAATGTCCTTACCAATCCATGTTCCTACACCATTTTTAGGTTTTGGATTTTCTATATTTTTATTTGAATTTTTGAATTGTTCCGTTCTATCACTTTTTTGGCTTTTATTTGGATTTTCTAATACATCAAATTTTAGCCGTGGTGAGTAAAATAAATAGATTAGAAATGATACTAAAAAAACAACTCCTAAAATTCGTATAACTAATTTTTTCATCTTTCACCCACCTTAACTGAATTATTACTATTGTACATAATTACTTATTTCATAATCAAGATAAGTCTATTGTTATTTCTTGAATTAGGAAGCACAATTTTACAAAATGGTGTCTTACATTGGATTAGATTCTTAATATAAAAAAACTGATAAAACTATACAGAAAGTTTTATCAGTCACAATCTTATTTATTCAATTATAAACCTAAAGTAGCTTTAATTAATGATGTTGTTTCTCCACCTGGATACAAGATGTATAACAGTACATAAACTGCTACACCAGTAATCGCTGTGAAAAACCATATTACTGAAGCAATAGGTCCAATTTTTCTATGAATTTTAAATTTCTCTTTAAAAGCTAATACAATTTGTATTATTCCTAAAATCCCACCAATTGTTGCTAAGTTAATATGGAAAATTAAGAAAATAGTATAATAAATTTTAACACTATCTGGTCCACCGAATGCGGTATTACCAATAAAGATTGTTCTACTAGCATAAATAATAAAGAATGTTGCGGCAAAAACGGCAGCCCATAACATTACTTTTTTATGATGATCAATTTGTCTTTTCCAAATAAGTCTCCATCCAATTGCCACTAATATCGCACTAATGACAATACACGAAGTACTTATTGTAGGTAAAATAGGTACGTTCATATGTTTCATCCTTACTTAATTTTGTATTTATATCATTTTAATAAGTGATACGACTACAACGAGTACGAAAAATACTACTAAATAGTTTAATGAGTAAATAAACATTTTAGTTGCCCATTTATTTTGATCAGTATTCTTTTTAAATGATGTAAAAGCTAGTGCCATCCACCCTAAATTTAATAAAGTAGCTAAAACAATAAATGTTGTGCCTAAACTAGATAACATAAAGGGAAGTGGTAATAGTAATACTAACCAAATAAACATGCTTACTCGTGTTCTATTGAATCCTTTTACAGATGGTAACATTGGAATATTAGCTAATGAATATTCATCACTACGTTTAATTGCTAACGCATAAAAATGTATTGGTTGCCAACAAAATACTACTAAAAATAGTGCTATTGCTGCAACACTTATTGATCTATCTATAGCTACCCAACCAATTAATGGCGGTACAGCTCCAGGGAAACTACCTACAACTGTATTCCAAGTCGTATGTCGTTTTGACCAGATTGAATAATATGATACGTATCCTATGATACCAAATAATCCTAAAACACCTGATGGTATATTTAATAAAAATAAACAACCTTCACCTATTAACATCATACCAAAGCTTAAAATTAATAAGTGCTTATCTGAAATTCTATCATTTACAGTGGGTCTATTCTGTTTACTAGGCATAATTTGATCTATGTCTTGATCATAATAATTATTAAGTGCACATGCGCCACCCATTATTAATGTAGAACCTATAATCATTAATAAAATTTGAGGTATTGACGATAGGAAGGAGTGATTTGTCATTACAACAGCCAACCAAGAACCAGCAAATGCAGGGATTAAATTCCCTTGAACAAGGCCCATTTTAATAATCTGTTGTAATTCTTTAAATGTCACTTGGCCCGTTTCCTGTGACAATGTTTGTTCTTTACTCATAATTCCCCTCCTAGAATTTTTTCATATAATACAATGATATAGCAAATAGTCATAAAAGACTAGGTTTTAAAAAATTAAATTGTGACACTTTAGCGACATTCCAAATAGTTGATTTTGTAACGTAATTAAAAATGGTATCATTGATATAATGTAAAAGAAAAATATATACGTTAAAATAAATTACAAAATGTCCATTTTTAATGAGAATAGTTGTTAGATTTTATTTTAATGATGGGGTGTTTATCATTGTTTAGAAAAGGAAACCTTAAATGGTTAAGTGTCTTAGCAACAATTATTATGACATTCGTACAATTAGGTGGTGCGCTAGTAACTAAAACTGGTTCGGAAGATGGTTGTGGTTCATCGTGGCCGTTATGTAATGGAGCACTACTTCCACAAAACTTACCAATACAAACAATTATTGAATTAAGCCATAGAGCAGTTTCAGGACTTTCATTAATTGTCGTAATATGGCTAGTCATTACCGCTTGGAAACACATAGGGTATATAAAAGAAATTAAACCATTATCTATCATAAGTATAGGTTTCTTATTATTACAAGCCTTAGTTGGTGCTGCTGCTGTAATCTGGCAACAAAATGCATATGTATTAGCATTACATTTTGGAATCTCTTTAGTTAGCTTTTCATCAGTATTTTTAATGACATTAATTATTTTCTCAATTGATCAAAAGTATGAAGCTGACGAATTAATGATTCAAAAACCATTACGTACGTTAACATGGTTAATGGCAATCATCGTATATTTAACTATATACACTGGTGCTTTAGTAAGACATACTAAATCAAGTCTAGCATATGGTGCTTGGCCAGTACCTTTTGATGATATTGTTCCACATAATGTACATGACTGGGTTCAATTTGCACACCGTGGTATGGCATTTATTACTTTTATGTGGATTATGATTACGTTTATTCATGCAATTAAAAACTATAGTGATAATCGTACTGTAAGATATGGCTATACAGCTGCATTTATTTTAGTTATTTTACAAGTAGTAACTGGTGCTTTATCTGTTATTACTAATGTAAATTTATTTATTGCATTGTTGCATGCTTTATTTATTACTTACCTATTCGGTATGATTGCTTATTTCATCTTATTAATGTTGAGAACGACAAGAAGTCTTAAAAACAAAGCTTAATTATAAAGCCGAAACATTCTTGAATATTGAATGTTTCGGCTTTTTTAATATTTATTAAGATGGATCTTTTTCTAATTCAATTAATAAATCTCCTGTAGCTATAGAATCTCCATTCGATACTGTGATTTGTTTTATAGTACCGTCAAATGGTGCTTGTACCGTTGTTTCCATTTTCATTGCTTCTGTAATGAGTAAAGCTTGATTTGCTTTCACTTTATCTCCAACAGCTACCTTCACTTCTGTGACAGAACCTGGCATTTGTGCCCCAATATGATTTGGATTGGTTTTGTCTGCTTTTGGTTTTACATTTACATTAGCTTTTACACTTTCATCTTTAATATAAATGCGTCTTGCTTGTCCATTCATTGCATAGTAAATTGTTCGTTGCCCATTTTCATCGGGTTCGCTAATTGTTTCTAGTTTAATAATCAATCGTTTACCAGTATCAATTTCTATTTCAACTGTTTCACCGTTTCTCATACCGAATAAAAATGTTGGTGTATCTAACAATGATAGGTCCCCAAATTGTTCCTTAGTAGCAATAAATTGTTTATAGACTTTAGGATATAGGACATAGCTAATGATATCTTGTTCTGTTACTTCTGTATTTTGAATGTTTGCTAATTCTTTTCTGACTTCTTCAAAATCAACAGATTCTAAATATTCTCCAGGTCTATTTTCCAATGGCTTTTGACCTTTAAGTATGACTTTTTGCAACTGTGGATTAAATCCATTTACTGGTTGCCCAATTTCTCCTTTAAAGAAGGATACTACAGATTCTGGGAAATCTAATTTATGTCCTTGATTAATGATATCATCTTCATTTAAATCATTTTGAACCATGAATAGTGCCATATCTCCTACTACTTTAGAAGAAGGTGTCACTTTAACGATATCTCCAAATAGGAAATTAACACGACGATACATATCTTTTACTTCATCAAAACGTTCACCTAGACCAAGACTTTTAGCTTGTTGGCTTAGATTAGAATATTGTCCACCTGGCATTTCGTGTTGATATATTTCTGTATTCGGTGACTTAATATCACTTTCAAAATCTGTATAATATGGACGAACTGTAGCCCAGTAATGACTAATTTCTTCAAGTCCTTCTATATCTGTTCTCAAGTTACGTGGGAATCCATTTAACGCATAATACAATGAATTGGCACTTGGTTGACTTGTCAAACCACTCATTGATGCTACAGCAGTATCAATTATATCTACGCCAGCATCTATCGCTTGTTTATATGTTAGTAAACCATTGCCACTTGTATCATGAGTATGCAAATGTATAGGTAAATTAACCGCTGCACGTAAATGACCGATTAGTTCATATGCTGCTTTCGGTTTTAATAATCCTGCCATATCTTTAATAGCTAAAATATGGAAACCTTCTCTTTCTAATTCTTTAGCTAATTTGACATAATAATCAAGTGTATAAATATTTGATCTTTCTGAGTTTAAAATATCACCAGTATAACAAATTGTTCCTTCAGAAATTTTACCAGCTTGTTGTACCGCTTCATTCGCTACTTTCATTTGATCAATCCAGTTTAAAGAATCAAAAATTCTAAAAACATCGACACCAGCTTCTGCACTTTCTTTTACAAATTTTTGTATTACATTATCTGGATAATTTTTATATCCTACTGCATTTGAAGCACGTAATAACATTTGGAATAAAACATTGGGAATAGCTTTACGTAGACGTTCTAGACGTTCCCATGGATTTTCTTTCAGGAAATTATACGCTACATCAAATGTAGCACCGCCCCACATTTCTAATGAAAAACTATCTTTAAATACTTCTGCAGTTTTAGATGCAATATTTAACATATCTTTTGTTCTTACTCGAGTAGCTAATAAAGACTGATGTGCATCTCTGAAAGTAGTATCTGTAATGAGTACATCATCTTGTTCTCGTACCCATTTCGCTACTCCGTTTGGACCTTGTTGATCTAGTAACTGTTTTGTTCCTGAAAATGTATCTACCTTAGCTTGTGATACTTTAGGAATAGAAGCCGTTTCATATAACGGTTTAGGTCGCTTTTCAACATTAGGAAATCCATTAATTGTTACATTCCCAATATATTCAAGTGTCTTTGTTCCTCTATCTAATGTTGGTTGAATGTTAAATAATTCTGGTGTTTCTTCTATAAATTTAGTAGTATAATCTCCACTTCTAAACTGGTCATTTCTCATAACATTAATTAAAAATGGAATATTGGTTTTAACCCCACGAATTCTCATTTCTCTTAAAGAACGTTCCATCTTTTCTTCTGCTTGTTTAAATGACATAGCATGTGTAGATAGTTTTACTAATAAAGAATCATAATACGGTGATATTTCGGCACCTTGGAAACCATCACCTGCATCTAATCGTACACCAAAGCCTCCAGATCGATATGCAATAATTGTTCCTGAATCAGGCATAAAGTCATTTAAAGGATCTTCAGTAGTAATACGACATTGAATTGCATATCCTAATGTTTGAATATCTTCTTGCTTTGGCATACCAACTTCTTGGCTAAATAATTCGCCACCGTCTGCAACTAATATTTGCGTTTTAACGATATCTATTCCAGTTATCATCTCAGTTATCGTATGTTCTACTTGCACACGAGGGTTAACTTCAATAAAGTAAAATTCATTCCCAGACACTAAAAATTCGACCGTTCCTGCATTAACGTAATTAATATGTGACATCAATTGGATTGCAGCATCACATATTTCTAAGCGTAATGATTCAGGTAACCCTACTGAAGGTGCTACCTCCACTACCTTTTGATGACGTCTTTGAACCGAACAATCACGTTCATATAAATGAACAAGATTACCATATTCATCACCGATAACTTGTACTTCTATATGTTTAGGATTATCGATGTAGCGTTCGATATAAATTTCGCTATTACCAAATGATTTTTCAGCTTCTGATTTAGCGCGATGAAATGCATCTTCTAATTCACTGGCTTCACGAACAATTCGCATTCCTTTACCGCCACCGCCACTTGTAGCCTTAATCATTAACGGATATCCAGCCTGACTTGCAAAGGCCTTTGCCGCTTCAAAGCTTTCAATAGGTCCATCTGTACCTGGTATCACAGGTAAGTTAGCTTTAAGTGCAGTTGTTCTTGCTTTAACTTTATCACCAAACATATCTAAGTGTTCTAGATGAGGTCCAATAAATTTAATGCCTTCTTCAGCACATCTACGTGCAAATTGTTCATTTTCACTTAAAAAACCGTATCCTGGATGTATAGCATCAACATTTGCTCTTTTAGCTACTTCTATAATTCGCTCGATATTTAAATAACTTTCTGCTGGTCCTAAATCACTACCTACTAAATAAGATTCATCTGCCTTATATCTATGTAATGATGATTTATCCTCATTAGAATAAATTGCTACTGTACTAATATTCAACTCTGCTGCTGCCCTAAAAATTCTGATAGCAATTTCACCACGATTGGCTACTAATAACTTCTTGATGTGTTTCAAGAGTAAAAACACCCCTTTTAAATATTTAGAATTTTCTAACTACTTATATATTAAAATTTTATCCTATATAGCAATTATTTTCTATAGTTAATATATATTAGTCATAATTCTTTAACTTAAGTGTCATAAAACCAAAACAAATTATTTTATTTTAATGATTCACTTATAATCAAATAAACTTATCATTAACAATAACTTTATATTATCATTATGTTGAAAGTATTTCCAGTTTAAAATAATTTACAAATAAAAAAGCTAATCCCTTACCTTTAGAAAATTCACTGTACAGAATTTCACTAAAGAGAGATTAGCTAAATAGTTATTGATAACGACGTCTAATATCGATTTTTCGTTGTTTACTTCTAATTTCATCCATTTTAATTTGTTTTGCAGTAATTAAGAGTAATCCCATTGCTATACTTAAACTAATCATAGCCGAACCACCAAAACTAATAAACGGTAATGGTACACCTGTTAATGGAATTGTTGCTGATATACCACCTAAGTTTACAAATGTTTGGCTTCCGATATAACTAGCAATTCCTACACATACTAATTTATAAAAATATGAATTCGTTTTATTAGCTAGTTGGAATGCACGGTAAACAATGAAAAATTCTAGTAGGATGACAAATAAACCACCTACAAGTCCTAATTCCTCACATATAACCGCAAATATAAAATCGGTATGTGGTTCTGGTAAGTAGCCAAGTTTCATAATACTATTTCCAAGTCCCCGACCAAATAATCCACCATTACCTATAGCCATAAGTGAGTTAGATATATGGTAACCTGTACCAGCTTCTGCATTAAATGGATTAGTTAAGGTACTAAATCTAGCTTCAAGGTAACTTGGTAATAATCCTAAAGCAAGCACTAAAATGGATATCACTATACCTGCAATGACTACCATAATACCGTATTTCAAAAGATTTTGTACGCCTATACCAGCGTAAAAAATTATTGAAAAGAAAATAATTAAAATTAATAATGTTTGCCCCACGTCTCTTTGTAAAAGTACTAGCGCAACACAGCTTGAAACTAAAATAATCGGTGCTGCAATAAGTTTAATTTTATTTCGTACTTGAGGCATTTTCTTCTCTATCATAAACGGTAAGTATAAGATGATAGCAATTTTTAATAACTCTGACGCTTGTAAATTCATAAATCCTAAATTGATCCAACTTTTTGAACCATTAATATTTTTACCAATTACAAGTGTTATTAATAACAAAGCGAATATACCTATCATCATCCACTTTTGAACATTAGGCTTTTTCAATATCTTTACATTCATTATAAATGCCATAAAAAAGACTATAACAAAACTCATAATGACGTAAAGTAACTGTCTCGTATAGAAATATGTACCTGATACTTCAGCACCGCCTGTTAATGTACCCTTAGTAGCAGCCACCATGCTGGCACTATAAACCATAACTAAACCAATTAAACATAGAATCACATATGTGACTAACAATGGATAATCGATAAATTTAGATGTTTTCCCAATATACCGCATTATATTTTTAAAGTTTTTCATATATCAGTTCATCCAATTCAATGTTTTTAAGATTTGTTTAAAGGGAATTAATCGAATATTAATCATTCCCACAAACCTATCTTTTTTATTATAAACTTCTTATGTATCACAAAACAAATATAAACATAATGATTTTACAAAAAGATAAAATGACTGAGAAAATATCAATTATGATACTATCTCAGCCACCATTCATACAATGTGTAAGTTGCATTTCACGTTTATATCAAAATGAATTCAAACTATGTTATATCTATACAAATTTGAATTAATATAAATAATAACGTTAGATTAAATCAAATCTATAAAATTAAACATTTGTAAAAGCTTCGTGTAGTTTTGAAAGTTCTTTTTCAAGTCTTAACATAAGTTCTTTGCCGACTTCTTTGTCAACTAGCCCTAGTTGTACAGCAAAATCTACTTCTTTTTGAAGACCGAACATTTGTGTATCTAAAACTTCTTCATAAAGCGGACAAGAAGGTACCGTTAGGTTATCCATTTGAACTTTGATTAGCTGTAAAATTCTATCAGCATCTTTGTTCAATTGCTCATATGCCGCATTATTTAATTTCGACTGATTAGCCATGACACACACTCCCCCTATCATTTCATTAAATATCTTCAATACTTAAAATTTTATCTTACTAAATGTTAAAAAGCAAGTATCTTTAAAATAAGTATAACCTATTTTATGATAAAATAGTATGAGATAAAAATTTAGGGAGTGGGCAAGATGATTCAAATTAAAGGTGCGGTAAAATTCCCCATCACATTAGATAGTACAACTTGGATATTTGACGATCGAAAGGTAAGTATTGAAGACTTAGAAAAAGGTGTCTTTGACGGCACTAAACCAGTTCGATTTGAAGACAATAGAGAATGGAATCGTGCTATTCTTGAAGGACAAACTAATCCGCCAACGCTTAATTCTGAAATAAAATATAAAAAACGTTCTGTTTTAGAAGGTTCATTTGTGATTAACATGACACCATTCTTTAAAACAGCAGAACCACAATCAAACGCAACTGCAATTAAATTATTTAATGATGAAGATTCAGTTGAAGTTCCATTAGATTTATTACCATACTTATTCTTCCAATTTGCTAAAGATGGAAAACGTATGTATGACGATAATTCAGTTGATAGTTTTGTATACGATACAGAAAATGGATACAGCTACGAATTTAAGTATGTAAAATATATTGAGGTGATTTAATTGGTTCCTGTTAAATGTATCATTTGTGATACTACAGTTCATATTGATGAAAATACTGTAGAAGCAAAACGGCTTAGAAACAACCCTATTCGTACTTTTATGTGTGATGATTGTAAAAGTCGCTTAGATACACCTAAACAACCTCAACCTTTTACGTATCACGATTCAAAAGAAAATTAACATAATAAAACCACTCGCTAGTTGTATTATCAACTAGCGAGTGGTTTTTTTGCTTATATTTTATTCATGTTAATTAAAAATTATTCTTCATCAGACATCATTTGTTTAACACGTTTAGCTTCTTTTTCACGAACTGATTTATTTAAAATTTTCTTTCTCAAACGAATACTTTCAGGAGTTACCTCTACTAATTCATCATCATTAATAAATTGTAAAGCCTCTTCAAGCGTTAAAATACGTGGGCGATTCATTGTTTGAGTTTGGTCTTTAGTTGCTGAACGTACGTTAGTTTGATGTTTTGTTTTTGTGATATTAACTGTTAAGTCATTTTCACGGTTATGTTCACCAACAATCATACCTTCATAAACTTCAGTACCTGGTTCCATAAAGTTAGTACCACGGTCCTCTAGACCTAAAATAGCATAAGTACTAGCAGTTCCTTGATCCATTGAAATTAATGCACCATTTCTTCTGCCACCAATTTTTGCTTTAATACGAGGTCTAAATTCTTCAAATGTATGGTTAATAATTCCATAACCACGAGTCATTGACATAAATTCAGTAGTGTAACCAATCATACCACGTGCAGGTACCATAAAGATTAGACGAGTTAAACCATTATCTGTTGTCATCATGTCTAACATTTCACCTTTACGTGTACCTAAAGATTCAATTACTGCACCAGAATTTTCTTGAGGCACTTCACATTGAACTCTTTCAAATGGTTCACACATCACGCCATCTACTTCTTTAAGAATTACTTGAGGTTTAGAAACTTGTAATTCATAACCTTCACGACGCATATTTTCAATTAGGATTGATAAGTGTAACTCACCACGACCCGCAACGATCCATGCATCAGGTGCATCTGTAGGTGTTACTTTTAATGATACGTCAGTTTCAAGTTGTTGATCTAAACGTTCTTGAATTTGGCGCGCTGTTACAAAGTCACCTTCACGACCAGCAAATGGTGAATTATTGACTCTGAATGTCATTTCAAGTGTTGGCTCATCAATACGTAATACTGGTAATGCATCTTGGTGATCATGTGGTGTTACTGTTTCACCAACGTTAATGTCTTCCATACCAGATACTGCGATTAAGTCACCAGCTTGTGCTTCTTCAATTTCTTCACGTTTTAATCCAAAGTAACCAAAGATTTTAGTTACGCGGAAGTTTTTAATAGTGCCATCTAATTTAATAAGTGATACGTTGTCACCAACACGCATTTTACCTCTAAATACTCGGCCAATACCGATACGACCAACGTAATCATTATAGTCTAATAATGCTACTTGGAATTGTAATGGTTCATCACTGTTATCTATTGGTGCTGGTACGTAATCAATGATTGTTTCGTATAGTGATTGCATGTTTTCATCTTGTTGTTCAGAATTTAAACTTGCAGTTCCGTTAACAGCTGAAGCATATACAACTGGGAAATCAAGTTGTTCATCATTTGCTTCTAATTCAATAAATAAATCTAACACTTCATCAACTACACCTTCTGGTCTTGCTGATGGTTTATCAATTTTATTTACTACTACAACTGGTTTTAAATTTTGTTCTAATGCTTTTTTAAGTACAAAACGTGTTTGAGGCATAGTACCTTCATATGCATCTACAACTAAGACTACGCCATCAACCATTTTCATGATACGTTCAACTTCGCCACCAAAGTCAGCATGTCCTGGCGTATCTAAAATGTTAATTCTTGTTCCTTTATAGTCTACCGCAGTATTTTTAGCTAATATCGTAATACCACGTTCTCTTTCTAAGTCATTAGAGTCCATAGCACGATCGTCAACATGTTCATTCTCTCTAAAGATTCCTGATTGTTTCAATAATTCATCAACTAACGTCGTTTTACCATGGTCAACGTGCGCAATAATTGCTATATTACGTACATCTTCTCTTATATTCGTCATATTATAAATTTCCTTTCTTAAGTAAACTCCCACTTTTAATTA
>ENA-ORXC01000238-ORXC01000238.1-marine-metagenome-genome-assembly--contig:-NODE-238-length-46847-cov-5.460017_pt1 | contig 46847 bp, 40 predicted proteins | sample MGYA00237865_ERZ511478 | MGnify/ENA metagenome assembly ERZ511478
AATACGTTGATATTTACTCGTGCGCACAGAACCTATAAGTACGATGATCCCTGTAAGAATACTAAAGAATGCCATAAAATTGATAATCCACGAGACTTTGCTCAAGATATCTTCTACCACATTATAAACCTGTCTTAAATCAATAATAGAGACGTTAGGAAATGCCGCTACTAAATCCCGCTGTAATACCGCCGATTTTTCTTTAGTATCTGCATACGTAGTTAACACATTAAATTGAGGTGCGTTTTCAAGAACACCTACAGGAAAAACGATAGAGAAATTAAGTTGTAATCTTGCCCAATCTACCTTCCGAATACTTCCCACGGTAGTTTCCATAAGCACTCCTTGCACATTAAATACAATAGGATCACCTACAGACACATTTGCATCATCTGCAAGATTATCAGAAATGGAAATTTTTATAGGTTCGTTAGGTGCTATAGCGGTTATCCACTCCCCTTCAACAATTTCTTCTGATGCTATGAGCTCATCTCTGTACGTAGTTCTAAACTCATGATTGAGTATCCACTTACGTATTTGTGTTGTGCTATCTGTGCGTAAGGTGTTTACAAGCCTACCATTGATGCTGTGCATACGCATGGTTACTAGTGATATATTATCTAAAACCTTTAAGTGATTATTCTTAAAAGTGGATACTACATCATTTACTTGATCAGGTTGTACATCAAGTGTGATCATATTTGCATTATCTGAGGTGTTGCCTACTTCTGTTTTGGCAAGTAATATATCTTTTGTAAAATAGAGTGTACTTATTAAAAAGGTGCCTAAACCTATGGCAACCAGCAATACTAAGGTTTGATTATTAGGGCGGTATAAATTAAGTAGACTTTGGCGCATGGTGAATGATGCTTTCTTAGGGAAGTATTTTTTAACACTAAGCATCGTACCCAGTGCTACTCCTGATAAAATTGCAAATGTCACGACTACACCTCCTACAAAAGCGAGCGCAAATAAGCCATCCTTTAATAACCAAAACGAAAATAAATATAGGGATACCATAATGAGCGTTACCACTACTACCCTCGCTTTTGTAGATTCCTGATTAGAAGTTTCCGTTACTCTTAACACATCTAATGGGGCTACATACCAAGTACGTATAAGCGGTAAAAGCGCAAATAACACAGACATAAACAAACCAAGTAATACTCCCATGACTAAAGGCTGTATCGAAATATGTATGGTCACATTAAAAGGTAAAAACTCTTGTAATATGTAAGGAAATAACTCCTGTAAACCAGCGCCTATGATGGTACCTATAATTCCGCCGGTAAGTCCTATGCCGGCTATTTGTATCAGAAAAATTAAAAAGCTCTGTCTTCTAGAAGCTCCCATGCACTTTAAAACAGCGATAGCTTTCAGTTTTTCTTTGATATAGATATTTACAGAACTAGCGATACCTACGCATCCCAAAAGAAGTGCTATAAATGCTGCAAGGTTGAGAAATGCTCCTACATTCTCGTATCGCTGTCCTAATCGTGCGCTTGTGCTTGTATGCGTATCTATATCTGCGTTTTCTAATTTAAGAATATGGTCGATACTTTTCTCTAGTGCATCAAGATCTATGGTAGGTGCTTTGTAAAAGAATTGGTACTCTTTACGACTACCAAATTGCAAGAGTTCCGTCTGTGCTATAAACCTGTTAGGAATTATTACTGGCGGTGCTACGGAGCTTGCCACCGCACTGCTACCAGGCATAGAAATCAACTCCCCAATAATAGGCAATGTGATTGCTCCTACTTTTATAGAATCTCCGGGAATCACGTTGTATTGAAGCATAAGAGTTGCATCTACTAGAGCACCGCCATTATTTTGATAACTAGTTCCTGCGTTTACAGGCTTAGTTTGCATGGTTCCATAAAATGGGAAGTCACCTTCTAGCCCTCTTACACGTACTAATTTTGTCTCTCCATTTTTAGGAAACGCAATCATGGACACAAAATTTACTTCTGATGCATCTGGTTGAAGCGAGTCTATGATAGCTTGAGCACGCTCGCTTGGGGCTTGCCTACTATCGATGATATAATCTGCACCCATGAGGGTTTTAGATTGTCGCTGTATATTTTCTGTGAGATTCTGGCTAAATAACTGAATGGAAACCACCGCAGCAATCCCCAGTATAATAGACGCCATAAAGAGCAACAAACGCACTTTGCTTGCTTTGGCATCTCGCCATGCCATTTTAAACAACCAGCTTGTAGCTGCTTTTGTAATTATTTTTTGATTATTCAAGATGCTGTGGTAAGTTCATTAGTTAAAATTTGACCTCCTTTTAATCGTAAGATTTGTTGAGTTCTATTTGCTAGATCTAGGTCGTGTGATATAATCACTAAGGTGGTTCCCGCATTCTTGTTTAGTTCAAAAAGTAGTTTGATTACTTTTTCTCCAGTTTCTTCGTCTAGATTTCCGGTAGGTTCATCTGCAAATAGTATGGATGGTTTATTTACAAAAGCTCGTGCAAGTGCAACACGCTGTTGTTCTCCACCAGAAAGTTGGGAAGGATAATGATCCAAGCGATCAGCTAGACCTACTTGCTCTAGTAATTCTTTTGCACGTATAGACGCGCTCTTATCTCCCTGAAGTTCAAGAGGAACACTAACGTTCTCTATAGCAGTAAGAGTTGGTAGTAATTGGAAATTCTGAAAGATAAAACCTACTTCTTTATTGCGTAAAGCAGCTCTCTCATCTTCATTTAATGTACTTAAGTCATAACCGCATAACTCCACGGTACCTGCAGTAGGCTGGTCAAGACCTGCACATAAACCTAGCAAGGTGGTTTTACCACTACCTGACGGACCTATGATTGAAAAGGTTTGTCCTTTTTCTACCTCAAAATCTATATTTTGTAATACGGTGAGCTGTTTTGAGCCGCTGGTATACGTCTTTTCTAGCCCGCTTATCTTTAATATCTTTGACATTCTTTCTTAAATAAATACTACTAATTATGTTCCCTATAAAATTAATACAATGGCCTTTAAAAAGACAGCAGTCTCTAAGATACCTTTGTGTAAAACTTTGTATTGTTATGATGACGACTAGCATTGTTTCTTGCAACGATAATGCTTCAAAAAAAGCAGCAATTAGCAAAGAGCTAGACACCACTGTTGAAACAAATCAAGAAGAAGCTAGCAAATCAAAGAAAACACTTCTCTTTTTTGGTGATAGTATTACAGCTGGTTATGGACTTGATGACACAAATGACGCCTATCCAGCCTTGATACAACAAAAAATAGACAGTCTCAACTTAGATTATGAGGTTATAAATTCTGGTTTAAGTGGAGAAACCAGTGCAGGTGGTCGCAGCAGGATCGAGTGGATTCTCAACCAACCTATTGATGTATTTGTACTAGAACTTGGTGCAAATGACGGCTTACGAGGCGTTGCTGTAAAAGAAACCAGAGAAAACCTTCAAGCTATTATTGATGCTGTACGTGATAAAAGTCCGTCTACGACTATTGTTCTTGCTGGAATGCAACTGCCTCCTAATTTTGGTCAAGTATATACCGCAAACTTTAGAAATATGTTTACTGAGCTTGCAACGTCAAATGATATCGCTTTTATTCCATTTATTTTAAAAGATGTGGGTGGTATTAAAGCTCTTAATCAAAATGATGGTATTCATCCTACAGAAAAAGGTCATAAGATTGTCGCAGCGACTGTTTGGGGAACTCTCGAGGATATTTTAATTAAAAAATAATTTTTTAATTGATTATTTTTTATGGTGCTATATTAAATCTAGTGGGTAATTATTTATGCTGCTCAACATTTCCAATTTCTTACACTATAGAATTGTCTTTTAAATCCCACTGTTACTTTTTGTCATTGCCACAAAAATGTATTCCTTTCTTCGCTACGCTCATGGGATGCACTAAAAAGTCTAGGCTTAATTAAACCTTGCTAAAAATATCCCTCGTTACGGCGCAACATAAAGGAGCAATCATGTTACGCTACATACCAAATTCTCAAGAAATATACTATTTCATGATAGTCGCTCTAATACTATTTTGCTTAATCCTCCACTCACACCCTTTTTTACACAAAAGTTTACTTAGACCAGGTCAACTGTCTGGATACGCTATTTATTGAATTTATTTTTTAATTATTACAAACAACATGATCCATTTTTATTCGAGACTTAATATTATTTTTTTATCATCTTTTATCATCTTTTATCTATAATTGATATGAGGCGTTAAAACACTCTTAGCACCTTCTTAAAATACCATTAAGACCTATGGTAAACTTGTAAAGTCCTTTTAATTTTATAAAAAATAAAAATTATGGAACTTACAAATAAGACAATAATCATAACAGGAGCCTCAAGCGGCATAGGAGAAGCAACCGCACACAAACTAGCAGCACACGGTGCAAATGTGGTATTAATGGCTCGTAGTGAAGATAAACTGAAAGAGTTACAAAAGGCAATTACCAATAATGGTGGAAAAGCAATCGTAGCAACTGGTGATGTCACAAGTAAAGATGATTTTGACAAAGGAGTTGCTGCAGCCATCAAAGAATACGGAAAAGTAGACGGCCTCATCAATAATGCAGGACTCATGCCACTATCGTTCGTAGAAAAACTCAAAACAGATGAGTGGATGCAAATGGTAGATGTAAATATCAAAGGAGTACTTAATGGAGTTGCAGCAGTTCTTCCAGAACTTAAAAAGAATAAAGGAGGACATATCATAAATATATCTTCTATGGCAGCACACCGCTATTTTCCTGGTGGAGCTGTGTATTGTGCTACAAAAAGCGCTGTAAAAATGTTTTCTGAGGGTTTACGCCAAGAGCTAGCTCCAGAATATGGAATTAATGTCACCTCCATCGAGCCAGGAGCTGTAAGCACTAGCCTTACGGAAACAATCACAGACGAGGATGTAAAGGAGATGATGCAAGGAATGCAAGAAATGACTACGCTAGAATCTGAAGATATTGCAAATGCTATTTACTACTCATTAAGTCAGCCAGCACGTGTGAATATTAATGATGTTTATATTGTCCCTAGCGAGCAAAAGTAAGCTCATTTAAAAGTTATAATTATAAACCTTATTTAGGCTATGCTTTCGCGAAAGCATAGCCTATTTTTTTTACATCTGTATCATCACTATAATAAGATCATAAAACTACCTTACAGCGATAACTTCACATAATAACTTCACATAAGATCTAGGCACAAGAACTCTAAGTATTCCTCGTAAAGCGATTTTTATAAAGGCTTTAGATAGTTTGTAAAGCTCTTTCTTATCTATGCTAGATGCTTAAAAGCTATAAAAACTATTTGTTGTTATCTTTTATTTTTGAACCAGTCAAACTCTGTAGTTTTAATCACATAACCTAGTCTTATAATACTACTTGACTTGCGGAAATCAAGTAAAGATTCTGCTTGGCCTAGGTACCATTCTAGCATGATGTATTGGTTAAGTTTATTATTTTTAAAAGGATTGTAATAAACCCTTGAGCGCACTACTCCTCTTCCATCAAAACCTAACCCTTTGCGTAGCATAAGATTAAACGTGAGCTTATCTTGTTTAAGTTCATGGTTAATATGTATCTCTCCTACACCTGTATACTCTAATAGATCTGGATTACTTTCTTGAAAACCAAATGGTAACCATAATTCAAAGCGTGCAGTAGTATTTTTAAAAAGAGGTGTGGTGTATGCAGCGGTAACACGATTCCAGCTACGAGAAAATATACTATCTCGTCCATTTGATTCATGTTCCATTGCAATGCTAGCAATCCCTTTTAAACGATCTTCTTTATTGTAGATAGCCTTACCAATCGCTATAGATGGATTAAAATTTACATCTCTAAAGGGTAAGGACTCCTTGTAGACATTCCAAAACGCCTTTTGGGTATATGTAAAATACAAATAAGACTCAAAAGGAAGTAAATCTCTTGATATAATTTGTTTGAAACTCACTTGAAACTTAGCATCTGCGCTATTTTGGTCTATGTCTCTATTGGTAGGTAGTCCTGTGATAAAGTAATTATCTTGATAACTAGAGAATGATGGTAAACGTCTCAAAGAGTCATTAAATATCTCTCTGGTCATCTCTTGACCGTGGGAGGTTATATAAGATATAACTACTAATATAATGAGAAGTGCTTTTTGCATTTTTCTATTTTAAAACTATAAATCTCAAAGCAAAGTAAATATCTTTAAACACTAGATGTTCTTATAGCATATTACAACGTCACTTGTTCTTCTTTTTTGAGGGTGCCTTAGGCGCTATACTCTTAAGCGTAGCAGCTATGCGCTCTGCCATAAGCTTATCAATAAGCTCTTCCTTTGTTAAGTGATGGAATACCTCTTGTACTTTTTCTTTTAAGGTTGCATTAATATCTCTGTTGGGCTTCGTTTTAAAAATTTTCTTAGCCCATAGCATAGTGTTATTATCCTCGATTTGTTGTACAGACGCTTTCGCGAAAGCAGAAAAAGAAATACCTAGCTCATGTTCAAACTCAGGAATCTCCTTTACCTCCTCTTCTTGTAATATGGTTAGCGCATATCCAGTAGCACCAGCACGAGCCGTACGACCACTTCTATGAACGTACATGTCATAAAATTCTGGAAGGTGATAATTTACAACATACTCAATGTCCTTTACATCAATACCTCTAGCAGCAAGATCTGTAGCTACAAGAATATCAATATGCCCTTGTCTAAACTGCCCCATCATACGATCACGGATGGGCTGGCTTAAACTTCCATGTATTGCTCCAGAAGAAAATTTATGAATAGCTAGATTTTTTGCCAGTTTATTAACTGCTGCTTTTGTTTTACAAAAGATGATACCTCTCTGCCCTATTCTTGAGTTCAAGAAATGCATTAAAACGTCTAGTTTTTCAATAGGCTCAACAACTACATATTCATGTGTAATTTTCTGACTACCTAGGGTTGCCATTTCGGCGCTAACTTCTATTGGGTTCTTAGAAAGGTAGTTTTGTACTATTTGTTTGATTGCTCCTGGAATAGTAGCAGATAATAGAAAAGTCCTTCTATTATTAGGCATTGCAGTAACAATAGTATCGAGACTATCTTTAAGAGAACTTACCATCTCATCTGCCTCATCAAGCACGAGATAGTTAGCCTGTGTAATATTAATCGCTTTGCGCTCCATAAGATCAATAAGACGGCCAGGTGTAGCTACAATAATTTGAGCAGGTCTCTCAAGACGTTCTATTTGTGATTTTACAGGTACTCCTCCATAAAAAACAGCGGTACTCACCTCAGGAAGATTTGCCGCAAGTGCCGCGATGTTAGATTGTATTTGCTGTCCTAGTTCTCTGGTAGGTACAAGTATAACAGCCTGTGTTGTTGGATTTGTGCGATCTATAAGCTGTAATAACGGCACCCCAAAAGCTACCGTTTTTCCAGTTCCTGTCTGTGCGAGTGCTATGACATCCTTTTTTGACGTGAGCATCGCAGGAATAGCCTGCTGCTGGATATCTGTAGGAGAAGTAATCTCTAATGATGTTAAAGCCTCCTGGATAGCATCCATAACGCCTAATGCAGTGAAAGTACTTGTCATAGTCTCTATAATTTTAATTTGATAATACTAGCTTCTTACGTGAAAGAAATTATCACATCTAGAAGAAAATGAACTCTCTAAGCTTCTTGTAAATGTCTTTTAGACTTACGGTAATTGTGCTTAGGATAAATGTTACGCTTTGCAAAACGGTTAAGGTTTCCAGCATTTACCATTTTAATGTAGATAGGTTTTGTAACTCCAAAATACTCATAGGTAGTTCCATCTGTAAAGGTAATCTCTAGTAATAATCCTTTATGCTGGTAATCTGCAATAGCAGCATTAGTTATAGTCTCTGTGTAGGCTTCTAGGTTTGCCGCCTTAGTCTCGGGAGCCATACTCACTAGAAAGTGGTAACCGTCTATAATACGACGACTTTGGATTTCTGCCTCCTCTTGCTTTGCATCACCATCTTGAAACTTATCTGGATGCCATTCCTTGACAAGGTTACGATAGCTCTTCTTAAGCATTTTAAGATCAATTTCTTTTTCTACTCCAAAGAGTTTCTTGTACCCATTTATTCTCTTCATAATCAGGACTTTTATCAAAGCGCGAAATTAATCTTTTTAAACGTAATTTTGTTTAAAGCAAGGTGTTATTTAGTTTGTTATTTTTTTTGATAAAATATTAAAATTTCTACCTTACTTTTGTTTTATAAATATTTGTGAATGAGCTTTGTAAAGCTTTAAGCAATTTTAGTTTTTTAGTAAGCTATATATTTAATTAATTATCAGTGCCATGTCTGACGCTTTTCAAAGAAAAACAGAAAACGAACTAGCATCCATAAAGAGTGCTTTTGAATCTAATCAAGATCTCTCGTATGAGATTTTCCAGCAAATGCCTATAGGCATTTGTATCACAAATCCTAAAGGCTTTTTTACAGATGTAAATACAACCTATTGTGATATTTATGGTTTTACAAGAGAAGAACTTTTAGGAAAACCCTTTACGATTGTTGTTCCTGAAGAAAATCTTGTGATTTTAGAAAAATTGCACACAGATTTCATGCAAAAGGAACATGAGCTACAAGGAAGGTGGACTGTTCAAAACAAACAGAAGGAAAAATTTGAAATTATCACAAATGCAGCTTTTTTAAAGGATGCTATAACGAGTGAGAATAGAAAAATGACCTTAGTTGTAAAGGCTCATGAGCTAGAACTTACCATACAGCGCTTAAAAACAACTATTGATATTCTTGAAAATAGAATCAAAACACAAGACATTGCAAACAGGCTAGCAGAGCATGATATGCGTAATCGCATAGGCTCTATGGTTTCTATTGCAGATATTCTTTCAAAGACACAACTCAATCCATCTCAAGCAAAATGGGTTAGAATGCTTAAAGATATAGGGAATGATACATTAAACTTGCTTACCTCTGCAAAGGATTATGCAGAGATGGAGCGTGGAGAATATACCCCGGATATTACCACATTTGATCTTATAGGGCTTATCGCTAGCACTACGGGTGAGATGAGAGATCTTATAGATGAAAAAGAAACAGAAATTGAATTATATCTTAACGATACGCTAGCAGAGCCTGAGGAGGACATTTTAAAAATCGAAGGTGACCGGTTTTATTTAAGTCATCTCTTTCAAAATCTTTTAAGAAACGCAATAGAAGCTTCTCCCTCGCAAAATACGGTATCCATACATGTCGCAACGAATAGCCTTTTTACCATTAATATAAAAAATGCGGGATATATTCCAGAAAAAATTAGAAATAATTTCTTTGAAAAATACACTACAGATGGTAAGGAGAGAGGAACTGGATTAGGCACTTACATTTCAAAAATGATCGCCGAAGTCCATGAAGGAAATCTTACATTTCTAACAGGGAAGGATAATAGCACTACGCTTATCTTAAAACTGCCACTAAGTATTATAAAGTAACAAAAAATCCCATCATAAATGATGGGATTTTTTTAAAGTGAACGTATTTATAACTTAGATAACTCTTACGTTAACTGCATTTAATCCTTTGTTTCCTTCTTTAAGTTCAAACTCCACTTCATCACCTTCTCTAATCTCGTCGATTAATCCAGATACGTGTACAAAATGGTCTTTTTCAACTCCTTCTTCAGTGATGAATCCAAAACCTTTAGTGTCGTTGAAAAATTTTACTGTTCCTTTACTCATTGTATTATAATTTAATTTATTAATACTCAAAGATAAGCAAAGATAATGCCATTAATTAAAAATAATAATCGTTTCTCATTTTGTAACCGTTTATACTATAACTTGACTTTAGTAGTACGATATAAGTTATAAAGCTCCTACCCTATCTACAGCGACACAAAACAATTACTTGAGACAATCTTAAATGATGTCTTAAGTACGCTTTCGCGAAAGCGTAAAACATCTTACATTGTGCACTAGAGATGTGTACATTCTTAAAATTAACGCTCTTATTGCCAAAAATGTATTAATTAAAACCTAATCTGATCATAGGTTAGTTGTTAATTTTAAATTCTCATTATCTTTATACTAGAAACAATCAAACTCACTTAGTCATGAATAATAACACAAAAGGAATATTAGGTCTTCTTGCTGTAGCAGCAGGAGCCTTAGGATTATATAAGTATAAAAAAATGTCTCCAGAAGAAAAGGCAGCTTTAAAAGATAAAGCGAGAAAAGCTGGTGATACCATTAAGGAAAGTTACCATGAAGTTGAAGATCAAGTATCTGAAAAACTTACAAGTTTAAAAAATGCCTTAGAGCGTGAGACTGCAAAAGCAAAGAATACTGTAAATAGAAACGTAGATCATGCAGAGGATGTGATAGACATTACGGTAGATAATGTTGAGAAAACGATAAAATCTTAATAGCTACTTTCTTAGTTAAATATAAAGGGTTCCATCAATATGATGGGACTTTTTTTATATATGATATTTACACTCTTCCTCTTCTAAAGCGTATTTTCTTTGATTGCGGTGTATCATTTTTACGCACACTATTAATAAAATAAACACCACTCAATAATACACAAGCAGCAACGATAGATTGTGTGGTTACTTGCTCATCTAGGAAATACCATCCTAAAAATAAGGCTACCACTGGATTAATATATGCCGAAGTAGCTACTTTTTCTGTAGACACATTTTTGAGTAAATAATTAAAGGAGGTAAATGCTGCTATACCGCCAAAAATAATAAGGCACACCATAGATACTTGAGCTCTTGTTGTCCAATCTACTGGCGAGCTCCATGTTTCTCCTACAATAAAACTCCAGATCCACAATAAGATTCCAGCACTCACCATTTGATATCCTGTAGTAATAAAGAAATTTTTAGGCAAATCTGCCTGAGCAACAAAAAGACTGCCAATACTCCAACTCAATATACAAGTAAAAATCATTATAATACCTGTTGTTGCGCCTTCTTGCATCGCTATCTCGCGTTGTGATATCAGTAAGTACATCCCAATAAGCCCTAACCCGACACCTATTATTGATTTTACTTTCAATCCTTTTTTCTGGATTATACGCATTAAAAGTAGAATAGATAGTGGCTGTAATGCAGCAAGTAGTGCAGCAAAACCGCTATCCACATACTTAAGAGACCATACAAAAACGCCATTACCGTATACTAAAAAGAAAAAACCAGCAAGTACTGCATTGCGCAGTTGCTTTTTTGTTATTTTCAAGGATTTACCACTTAATCCAGCAATAATAAATATTATTAATCCAGCTATAGTAAAGCGCAATCCAGCAAGCATAAAGGCAGGAACCTCGCTCACTACGATTTTGTTCCACAAATAGGTAGAGCCCCAGAACACATAAATAGACAAAAAAGCAAGAATGGTTAGGTAGGTTTCCTTTTTCATGGCAACATCTTAAACATGTATTTTATTGACTACGAACTTACTTATTATTATCACACAAAGTATATGATACTTTTAAAATTATAAAGACTGTATAATTTGTGATTTATTGCCATAAACTGGATCGTTGGGTAGTATCTTTACCACTCTTTAACTCCCATATTGAACGAAATACGCACTTATATAAACCAGTTTGCTCCCGTATCTGATACAGATTGGGAATTATTTACGTCAAAGCTTATAGAGCGCAGGTTTAAAAGAAAAGATATTATTTTTAAGGCAGGAATGACAGAAAACTATATTTCCTTCATTATGGAAGGTTCTGTACGTTTATTTATACCTAAAGAATCTTCAGACAAGGAAATTACTTTTGGCTTCTGTTTTGAAAATCAGTTTGTGAGTGCTTATGATTCTTTCTTGGTTCAAGAACCTTCTGCTCATTCCGTTCAAGCGCTTGAAGACACTATAATGCTAAGTGTTTCTCATAAAGATTTGCAAGAAATTTATGAGAAAACGGCTATTGGGAATTTAATAGGTAGACTTACTGCCGAAAATCTTTTTATTACAAAATCAAAAAGACTTCAATCCCTTCTTGATCAAACTGCAGAGGAGCGATACTTAAGCATCTTTAAAGAACGTCCTCAATTACTTAAGGAAATACCTCTCAAGTACATAAGCTCGTATATAGGTGTAACACCGCAAGCGTTAAGCCGCATACGCAAGCGCATTACTTAATACAGGTTCATTGTATGGCATTGTTTGTGCAACTACCTTTGTAAAAAAAAATGCTTATAATATTCTTTATCATAATCCTCTGGTATAGCGGATTGTTTTTTCAATCATTCTTTTTGCACAGATATGCTGCCCACCAGACATTTACAATGTCTAAAACTACAGAAAAAATTGTATTTGTATTAACTTGGATTTTTCAAGGACCTAGCTATTTAAGTGCTTATGGCTATGGTATCATGCATCGCATGCACCACGCGTATACAGACACAGAAAGAGATCCTCACTCCCCTTCGTATGATGCAAATTTATTTGCAATGATGTGGAAGACTAAAACAATTTACCAAGATATAAACAATGATCGTATTGAGGTAGATCCTAAGTTTAAGAAAAACGTACCACAATGGAAGAGTTTTGACTCCTTTGCTAGCTCGCGTTTTTCTCGCTTGCTTTGGGTAGGTCTATACATATTGTTTTTTGCAGTGTTTGCAACGGCTTGGTGGCAATGGTTACTTCTACCTGTTGCATTTGCAATGGCTCCCATACATGGAGTAATCATTAACTGGTTTGGACACATTCTAGGTTACACAAATTTTAAGACAAAGGATACTTCAAAAAATTTATTTCGTTTTGACTTCCTTATGATGGGAGAGGCTTATCATAACAATCACCATAAGTTTGCAGCCAGACCTAACTTTGGAGGTGTACACTGGTATGAGATTGATGTGACTTACGTGATCATGAAAGTACTACATCGCACTGGTGTAATTACTATGAAGCCCATTACCATAGACGTACATTCACACCACTAGAAATCATCAACCATTCTGTGAGCAAACATATCTTTAAGCATCCCCAGTTTAGGTGATATGTAACGCTCACAGAATGGTTTTTTTGGATTCTTTTTATAGTAACTTGTAATTTCTTCTCTTGAAGGGTTAAACCTCTTAAACGGCAATATAGCTGTAATTATAGGTTCCTTTGTTTCTTGCTGTAAGGCATCTAATGCCGCTTCTGCAATTTTTTTATCTTCCTTATTAAACACATAGACAGCAGATCTATAGGTAGCTCGCATACTGTGCATTTTTGTACTCTTGTGAGTAAGAAGGTGAATCTCTATCAAAACTTCCATGGGAATGATAGTATTGTCATAATGCACAATCACAGCTTCTGAGAAAGAAGCTTCCTTTCCACTTGATGCTATATAACCTTGCGCTACATGAGTAACCCCTCTTAAAGACTGAAAGACTGCCTCTGTACACCAGTGACAGCCTCCTCCTAGACCTAATATACTCTTTGGGATTTCTTGCAACTAGTTTAAATTTAATAAAGCCGAAGTTCTTTTAAGCTCCTTTTCAAAATGTTCTTTTGTGATATTCTGCTTATAACTTGGCACTATCTCACTCAATCTTTGTTTTCCCGCAGTAGAGTTCATTAATTCTGGAAAAGCTTGCTCAAGTACATCCAGCATAATTCTAGGCGCTGTAGAGGCTCCAGGTGAAGCTCCAAGAAGACAAGTAATCTTACCGTCTGAACCACTAATAATTTGAGTACCAAATTCTAACTTCCCTCCTTCAAATTCATCACGTTTTATAGTTTGTACTCGCTGTCCTGCAACTTCTATACGCCAGTCTTCATTTTTTGCATCCTTAATAAAGTTGCGTAAATCCTTCATACGGTCATCAAAACTCATCGTGATTTGACCAATTAAATACTTTGTAAGATCAAGATTGTGCCAGAAGGCACCTAGCATGGATGGGATGTTCTTAAAAGTCACACTTTCTAGTAAATCAAAATTAGATCCTTCCTTTAAAAATTTAGGACTAAATCCTGCAAAAGGACCAAACATTAACTGGCGCTCGCCATCTACATATCTCGTATCAAGATGCGGCATACTCATGGGTGGCGCTCCTTCTCCTGCCTTGCTGTACACCTTTGCATAATGTTGATCAATAATCTCTTTATTCCTACACACTAACCATTCTCCACTTACTGGAAACCCTCCAAAGCCATCTTTCTCATCTATCTCAACAGTCTCTAGTAATAACAATGCACCACCACCAGCTCCTATAAAAATGTGATCTGCTTCTATAGATTGCTTTGGACCACCTTTTAAATCCTTTGTTATAGCCGTCCAATTACCATTTTCTAACGGATCTAGATCTTTAACCTCTTTGTGAAAATATACAGGAGTATCAAATTCTGTTTCTAAGATCTCATACAAACGCTTAGTAAGTACTCCAAAGTTTACTTCTGTACCACGATCTATACGAGAACCAGCCATAACCTCATCTTCTGTGCGGCCTCTCATTATAAGTGGAAACCACTCCTCCATCTTAGCAACACTACGAGTAAACTCAATCGTATCAAACATAAAGTGATCTTTAAAGGCTTCAAACCGTTTTTTAAGATAGTCTACATTTTTTTGACCAGTTACCCAGCTATGATGCGGGATAGGTTTTACAAAGAATCCAGGATCTGTAAGAAGACCCTCTTCTACTAAGTGTGCCCAGAATTGCTTAGTAATTTCAAACTGCTCACAGATTGCGATCGCTTTATCTATAGAAACAGATCCATCGCTTTCTTCTGGACAATAATTGAGTTCGCAAAGTGCAGAATGTCCAGTTCCGGCATTATTCCACGCCGCCGAACTTTCTTGAGCTACAGCTCCCAACCGTTCTAAAATCAAGATGCTCAATTCTGGTTTAAGCATCTTAGCTAGCAACGCTAGGTTTGCACTCATAATTCCACCACCTACACAAATGAGGTCGTAATGTTGATTTGGGATAACTCCTGTCATAGTACATTTTTTACTTTTTAAAGATATTAATAAGCACGTCTAACTTTATAAAAAATAGTAAAAAAATGACTTTTAAATATCTCGATAGATAAGCTCAAATACGCTTTCGCGAAAGCGTATTAAACCATAAAAAAAATCAATTTATATTCACACCTCCACTTTTAGTCTTGTCTAAAAATCAGAGCTTAAACATAAATACTATGGCATATTTGAGATCAATACATAGGCATACAAATGGCTGCCTATTAACATAACATGGAATCTATATACGACATACTAGAAGTAATATAATTAAACTAACACTTTATTATTTTTATATAACTAATTGATTTTATAGTATTTATACGCAAATTAAATAAACAATAGACAATATCTATAGGTTAAAATACTTAACACTATCAGCCTTAAAACGGTTGTTAAACAAATCTCTTAAAGCGTCCTATTGTGACCGTCTTACCACCTTTCAATCCATCGCACAAGTAACGTTCAAACAATAATAACAGTCCATCTACAATCTATATTTTTTACAATCTAAAGAGGGCACAAAAAAAGCGATGATTATGAAATCATCGCTTTTAAAAATTGACTCGTTTATTTATCAAGAAAACTATTTTATGAGACCCTCTATTTTTTCAATCACACCCTTTGCTGCTCTCTCTCCAGAAATCATTGCAGCATTTAAAGAACCATTTAAAAGATGGTCTCCCGCCAGAAAAATAGTATTTGTAAGCTGCGTTTCTGACGGTGCACAATCATTACGGAGATTGCTTAAAGAGGGCAATGCTTTTTTAATAATGTACGATTTTAAAAAAGTAGCCTCCTTAATACCACAATAAGTACTAAGCTCTGAGGTAACCATCGCAGTAAGTGTTTCTATACTCAAACCTTGATCATCTACTACCGTAACAGAGAGCAAGCTCTTGGCTCCTCTAGAAGCTGTTTTAAGCGTATCTAGATAAAATATGTTATTAATTTGAGTATTCTCGTCTGCTATAAGACCTATAAGAGGTTTACGATCCTTAGGGGAATCTACTTCAAAATATAGATTTACACATGACTTCCAGGCTATCTCCTGCCCTCTAAGATTAGGGACTATATGACTCGCTTCGGTCGCTATGATGATGTAGTCTGTTTCTATAGTTGTTCCATTATCTAGGGTAATGGTTTGTGCAGTTACGTCCTTTACAGTAGTATCTAGTGTAATCGTTGTTTTGAGTAATTGCGCTTGTAGTTGAGTAGATATCGCCCCTATTCCTGCTTTTGGCAACGTCGCCATGCCCTCTCCAAACATCTTGTAAACAAACTCAAACATCCTGCTAGAAGTCTCTAGTGAAGATTCTAAAAATATCCCACTAAAGAAAGGTTTAAAGAAATCTGTAATCATCGCATTACTAAAACCTTTGTCTTGTAAATAGGATAATGTAGTGGTCTCTTCTTCCTTAAAAATAGCTTCTAAGGATTTTTTCTTAAGGTTTTTATTAAGTGTAAGAATTTTAATCTTATCTCCTAGCGTACCTATAGACGAACTCATGGTAGGTAAAAGCAATTTAAGACTGCGGGTAGGGTCTCCTATGGTTTGTGACTTTCTATTTTTATAGATCGTGGCTCCTGGTAAAAAAGGCTGTAGTTCAAGTTTTTTGTAATCTAGGTATTGTTTTGCCTTGGGGTAGCTTTCTAGTAAGACTTGGAAGCCGTGATCCAGTTGATATCCTTTTACAATGTCTGTTTTTACACGTCCTCCTACACTACCGGACGCTTCAAGAATGATAGGAGCATAACCTTTTTTTTCTAAGTTAATAGCAGCGACAAGGCCACTTATTCCAGCTCCTATGATGTAAATCTTTTGGTCAGTTTGATTCATAACTTAAAATTAAGGTAAGTATGTATTGATTGTTCTCTTGGTTTGAAATTTAATAAACTAATAAAATACGCTAGCTTAGACGTGATTAGATAAGCACTCATGTAATTAATTTCACATTTTAGCGAAAGCGAAATGCCATTAAAATGGGTAACCTATTGCAAAGTTAAAAATAGGTTCGTCAAATTTAAAATCCCATCGATCGCCTTCTGGTAATGACGGATCATGAAAAGGTGCTGCTAGATCAAAACGTATTACAAATCCTTGTACGTCTACTCTAAGTCCAAAACCACCACCTATTCCTAATTCATTAATAAAATCTGATGTAAATTTATCTTTACCCGCAAGTTCTTCATTTTCCGTACTATTCCAAATATTACCAGCATCTACAAAAAAGGCACCTTTAAGATAGCTGAATATAGGGAAGCGGTACTCTGCATTTGCTTCCAGTTTTATGTTTCCTATTTGATCAAAAAAGTTGCCTCCCGTTTGATTACCAGAAGATGTTCCAGGACCAAGAGATCGTATTCTAAAGGCACGAACACTATAAGGACCTCCAGAAAAATATTGTTTTACAAATGGTAATATCTCTGAGTTACCATAAGCATAACCGTATCCAGCAAATAATCTTGTGGCAATTTTTTGTTCTTTAGTTACATTAAAGTGGTACCTCATATCTACGTCTAGCTTTGCAAATTGAGCATATTCCAGACCTATGAATGTCTTATTTTGTGTATCTGGATTATCTGTGCCTAAGAGGCTTACAGCGTTCCCTGCAAGTTCAAAATTTGTATTTAAAAAGATCTGATGTTGTTTCTGCGTATCTACCATCCCATTATAAGTAAAGCTATAATTAAGTCCTGCAATAAATTGCTGATCAAAACTTTGTCTCAGTAATGGATTTGCAGTGAGTATATCTTCAAACACTGTTGTTGTATTTGAGAGCTTTGTATAACTTACGGCAGCAGGGTTTAAACGGTGTGTTACATAACGATTTGCATCCCACACGTATCCAAAGCCAGCATTTCCAGAAATCAGGGTGTATAACCTAGAACGGCTTAAGTAATCTACCCCAAGGGCTGCAACCGTTTTAGGGATATTATATTCAAAAAAATTCTCTGGAAATTTTATAGGAAAAATCACTCTTGGAAATACGAGCTCGCTCGCAAGCCCAAGTTCTATACTACTTAACGCTTCTCCTCCTCCTAGCTGGACCTCATATCCTGCAGATCCAGTAATATTAAGTACTTCACCACCCTTAAAGAGATTTCTATTACTATAAGTCAAAGCAAGCCCTGGTCCTGCAAAGTTATTTGATTTTGTAACAGCTTGTAATTCGGCTCTTAAGGATCGTTTACTTAAAGGAGATAAGTAGATGTTTGCTTCAAGAATTCCTAAGCTATCCGTGCGCAAACTATCAATCTCATCGTACTGGATATTGACAAATTTATAAGCACCTATAGTTGATAATCTTCTAGCCGTGTTACGAGATACATCTGGATCATAGAGCTGTCCTTCTTCAAGCTGTATGAAAGGAGCAAGATACTTTGGCTTAAAATAAAGCTCCTCTTGAATAAAAGACAAACTATCATAACGCACCACGGTGGGCGCTAGTGAATCCTTTAGTGCATAATTAGGGTATATGTTTATCTTATTTACTTTATAAGGAACGATGACCTTATTAGGTACGTCTTTTTTTATTTTTAAGAACATGTCAAAACGTTTGTTCTTATATTGATTAGTATCAATTTCAAAAATCAAAAATGACGGATTGAAGTTATAATATCCTTTACGTTTTAATAGATAATCAATGCGATCACGCTCTATTTTAAGGTTAGACAAGTCATACCTCATACCCTTTTTTAATGGTGATGAAGCTATCGTGCTTATCATTTGTTTATAGATAGGTGGCGATAATGTATCTAGCTGGTACGTCTCCATACGGTAAGGCGCAGGTACTTTTATAGTATAAGTAATAGCAGCTCTTTTTTTTGTCTCGCTTTCGCGAAAGCTAGAACCTACCGAACTATAAAAGAAACCGCGGTTTTCTAAACGGTTGCGCAATAAGTCCTCTACCTCAAATTCCTTTACATCTGACTTGTAAACAGGTGCTTCTCCTATTTTTTTATTGAGCCATTTATTGATAAGTCCGGGTTTTTTGCGCTGCGCCTTGTAATACACACTTAAATTAGGATAACCACCTAGAATCTTAGTATTAGGTGTAGGACGCAATACCCCTTCTAGTTCTGCTTGAAGCGAAGATTGATTTGTAATAGTACTATCTGATATTATTATAATTTCTCCACCAGTATATAAGCGCTCTCCCTCTGGAATGTACTTCTCAACACTACACGATGCGCACATTATGATTAAAATAAGCGCTAGGAAAGAGGTAAGTAATCTGTATTGCACGTGCTAGTTGTTTTTGTTGTTTTTAATGGTTTCCTCTGGAGGAGTTACTTCTTTATTAGCTTTTGCCTCTTCTATGAGCTGTTGCTGTTTTTTTCTTAAAATGGCATCCCAGAGCTGACTAAATTTATTAAACTCTTGCTGGAATATAAGAGATATCCCACTTACAATTGTCTGGCCGTCAATAACATTCTCAAACTCACTACGTCTAAAACCTTTGAGACGGTATTGCCCATCTTCTGTAAGCTCATATTCTAAGCTTACATTTCCTATAATAGGAGTGTTTTCTCCAGAAGCGCTTTGTCCAGCTACATCAACGCTACTTCCCACTCGTACCGTAAGCTTATCATTAAAGAACTTGCGCTGCGCCGCAATGTCTAGCTGTGTGCGCTCTTGCGGTGTGGTTCCTTGGTAATCTGTAAAACTATCTAACCCAAAATCTAGTTGAAATCCTGTTTTTCCTAAAAGTTTATCAGAAAATATATTGAGTTGGTCTGATAATGCATCATTTAAGTTATCTCTAGCAATACTTGCAAAGCCACCACGACTTCCATCAGAGTTTGCATCTGGATAAAATCGATTTAAAACCAGTAATGAAAATACCTGACGATTAAGCTCTCCTTCTTGTTGATTCACCTGTTGCACACGACTATATACCTGCCCACCTATAGCGCCTTGCTCATCTTCTGGTAAGTCCAGAGCAAAACTAATCTTTGGGCTCATTAATTCGCCATCTATATTTAAGTACACTAAAAATGGTAATTGCTGTCTAAATTTACCACTTTGTGTAGGATCTACATTTTGCATTAACGGTGAAGCAGATGCCTCCACCTCGTAGACTGCACGTACATCAAGTTTGGCATCAAATGGATCTCCAGACCAGCTCACTCTACTGCTAGGATCTAATTTAAATGTACGATTGACAAGATTATACAAATTCATCTCATATTGCCCTCCTGCTACATCATAAACACCTGTAAGCGTCATCCTTCCATTAGGTTGTAATGTAAAGTTAAAATCTCCTTCCCCTTGTACTTTGAGATTATCTCCTGTTTCTTTATCTATAATAACCGTGACTTGCGCCTCTCTATTTACTTTAAAAAGTCCTTTAAAGTCAAAACCTGTAATGGTACCACTTTCCTCCTCCGTTCTAGTGAGTATTGCGTCTGGATTTTCTCTATTTATAAAGATTACAATCCCATCGCTAGATTCTATATTTGCTGCTGCCGTGGGCATTACGTACGTTACATTTGTTGCAGGGCCCACCGTTGCATCTAGCGTGATTATGGGAATTTGCAAATCTCCTTTAATGCTAGCTTTGGCATCAAAAACAGCCGTTCCGTATATAAATTCATTATCCTCTGGCGTAGCATTTAATGCTTGAAAGTCTCTTGCATTGATGGTTAAATCAAATGTTGGGTTTATAAAACTCTCCGTTCCTATCAGTCCAGAGACGATAAGCGAGTTTTTCTTCTCATCAAGTATTGTAAAATTAGACATTGAGATCCCTTCATTATCTAAAGAGATGGTTTCATTTTTTAAATTAAAAGGTGCGTTCAGTTTTGATACTACAAAACCTGCATCCTTAAATCTCAAAAATCCCTGATATTCAAGACTAGCGAGTGCTCCATTAAGTTTAAAGTTTCCACTTAAACTTCCAGATCCATCCTTAAGTTCGCCTAAGGAAAATCCATCTACAGCATCCATTTTAATCTCATTAATATCCAGGTCCATATTAATTATAGCGCCACTTGCAGCTGCCATGTAATCTCCTGTGAGATCAAGGTCAACGCTTCCTCCTTGAATGCCTAGATTAAAATCATAGCGATCACCATTAAGTGATCTTCCTGTAAGCTCTGCCGTGCCTAAATTTTCTCCTAATACGCCTAATTCTTGAATGACTAGATCTGCAAGAAAACCTATATCGCCAAAGGGTTCTTCGATCACTAAGTCACCATTGAGATTACCTTTTGCCAGTTGCTCGTCTGGATTTAAATAAGATAAAAACTCACTCAGTTTAAAATTTCTAAAATCTATAGCTATATGATCCTTCTCTATGTTAGAAAGTTTATCTGTAATCTCTACTGCTTGTGTATTTCGCTTAAAGCGAAAATCATTAAATGATAATTTTTTATCTGTAATAATGACCTCGTTAGATGGTGGTATTCCCCATTCTTTTTTATTAAAAATCAAGCTATCTTTAATAATATGGAAACGCAATCTTTCTCTATTTCCAGTAACTTGAGATTGTACTTGGATCAATTTATCTCCACCAGCATACGCTAGAAAATCTAAGGCAAGCTCATTATTAGTTTGATTACCACTTATCTCTGTACGTTGTATCGCTAGAGGACCCGCAGAAACTCCTTTAAAGCCTAAATTAAAATTAAAGTCGTCTTTATTTGTATTCATCACAAAGGCGAGACTATCAATCTCATTACCTCCATAATTAATATGTGGTGCTGTTATAGAAGCGTTAAGTACACGACTTGCTTGAGCAAAATCTAAGTCTATAGAAACAGTATCAAGATCTTTCATATTAACTAGAAACACCTCATTGAGCAGCGGCGACTGTCTTATTTTACCTTTTAACTTAAGATTTACGGGTTTTACTAAGCTATCTGCAATCGTCGTGTCTCTATAAAAATAACTATAAATATGATCTTGAAGTGCCGTTGCTATTCTTGCTGGATCTGCATTAGACCTGAGGTCTAGATTTATTATCTTATTTTGAAAAGTTACCGCAGTGCTATCTGGTCGCACTCTTGCAACTCCCTCTAAGTCGCCTATGAGATATGATTTATTATCATACACAACAACTCCATCATCCATTGTTGCTGCTGCATCAAACGTGGTAGCATTTCCTTTAAAATTTCCTTTTAATTTAAAACCTGTGCGTACGTCTCTTTGCATAAGACCTAGTGCTTGCAAATCTGCTCCTATAATATTTAAATCTATAGATGCCTGTGAGGATACAGTATCTAGAGTAACCTCACCCTTAAGAATCATATTGAGATTATCATCCTTATAACTTGAAGCAAAATCTCCTTTACCATTTGTCACTTGACCAGATATGTTGAGATCTTGTATTGCATATTCATTAAATTGAAATGAATTTATGGTTGCGTCTACTGTAGCATCAACTGTATTTAACGTGCTTCCAGATCCTTTTGTCTTTACAGACAGTGTGAGTGATCCAAGCTTGTTGTTGCGTAATAAATCTCCCATCGCATACTCTTGAACCTTAAGGTTTGCATCAAAAGCAATGTCATCTCCATTATTAAAGCGCCCGTTTATAGTAGCGCTGCCTTGACTAGTAGTCATAGTGGCATTTGCAGCAATTTCTTGAAAGCTACCCTTTGCTGTACCCACTACCTTAAAACTTTCAGGTACATTGATTGAGAGTGAGTCTGTATTAATAAATTTAGAAATATCTTTTCTGGTCGTTTGTGCTTTAATATTGGGTAAATTCATGTAGAACCTATTTGTATCGCTCAGATTACTAAGGGAGCCCTTACCAGATATCATTGTTTCTTTACCCCATCTTACGGTTAGTACAGGAACATTAAGTGTGGCGAGAGATCCATGTGCGTTTACGGTTCCCGTTACAAATTGCTTACTCAAAGCATTTACATATTCATTTTTTTCGATCTCTGGCTGGAAGCGATACGCATCTTTTACGTCAAATTTTATTCTAGGTATTGACACATCTAGTGTTACCTTTTCTGGTTGTGATGCCAGCGAGTCAAAAGAAGGGTAATTCATTGATATATTACCCTCTATACTACTGTTATTTAATTGAAGCTTTAAATCGCTTACATCAAGATGTTGTTCAGAAACAATAAAAGATGTTGCTAGTGATTTTACATCAATACCGCTTGACTCGTACCCAGAAAGTAAGGTAATATTACTACCTGCTCTAAAATCTTTGAGGAATGTATTTGTAGCCTCAAAATTTATATTTTTAAGGAGTAGCGCATTAGGATTAAAGGAATCTGTAGATGGTATTGCACCATCTACGGTATAGAAAACTTCTGTGTTTTTTATACTTGCAGCAAGAAGATCAATATTAAAAGCGGGAAATATGGAACTAGGTTCCACTGTGGATTTAGGAATAGTAGGTACTGTGGTTGTATGTATTCCTAACTTAGTATTTGTAATATCTATAGTACGTACGTCAATGGTGAAGGTATTAAAGTCTGCTTTTGGGATTTCCGCATATAATTCTTTAAAATCAAAATCAAAATTAATTCCTGCTTCTGTGCCTGTGTAGTTACCACTTACATTCTTAAGAGTAAGTTTATCAAAGGCTAAAAAAGGTAGTGGTGAAGCCTCTGCATCTGTAGTTATAGAGACGGGCACTTGATAAATATCAAAACGTCCATTTTCGATAATTCCATTTGATGCAGTAAATTTCATCGCATCGAGATCCACAATGTCCATAGCTACCTCTAGCTTATCTATTGCAAAACGACTTTTTATTCCTGTTACAGCATCATTATAAACAATATCAAATTCTTTTAAGAGTACATCACCTATAATGATTTTAAGAGGTTTTGTTGCTGTAGTATCTACTGTTGTCGTTGTCGTTGTAGTTGGATTTACGAAAGCCTCTGTTATAAAATTAAAGTTAAATCCAGAAAGACTATCATTTCTTATAATATTTGCACGTACTCCCTCCCACTGTATATCTTCTATACCTATTCCTGTACCACGTATGATAGGAATAAAGGGAATATCTGCCTCTAGAGATCTACTATAAATGAGCGTGTCACCTTTTTTATCTTCTATATAAAGACCTTCTATAGCAATATCACCATCAAAAGTGATAAAAACCCTATCTAATTCAACTTTCGTTTTTATTTTTTCTGATACATAGTTGACCGCCTTTGAGACAATCATATTTTGACCCCATTCACTTCGTATAAATAGAACGAGTGCAATCAAAATTATGAGCAGTGCTAATAAGATTCGGCCAATAATGCGAAGCCATCTATATTTTTTGACGGGCTTTTTCTTAGTACTTTGTTGTGCTTCTGACACTTAAAATGAAGGGATTTAATGAACAATAACAAATAAACGCTCTTTATTGCTTTTTACACAATCTACGCATGTAATCTTCTGTTAAATAGTAAGAAAAAGTTATTGAAATGTTCATTATAGAGTGTTAGCTATGCTTTTGCGAAAGCATAATTACTATTTCTCATGCGATAAAACATAGCATTAATACTGATGATTCTCTACTGCCTTACAACTCTTGTTATGTTTAAATATGTAGTTTTCTTTAATATTCTGTAAACACTAATCTGCAGATAATACAGTGTCAATGATATATAGGGTGCCGTTTGAAGCAGCAATGTCTGAGGTTATAATTCTAGCTGTATTACCGGTTTCGTCTTTTAAAACAATATCATCTTTGTCTATGTTGGCTTTTATGCTAGCACCGCTCTTAGTTTGTAATTTGAGTACACCACCTTCATTAATAATTTTTTCCTCGAGAAGAGATACAGTCCATTTGTCCTCTATTACATGATATTTAAGTGCTTTCTTCACACTACCCTTAGTACTATTATACGTCTTTGAATTTTTATTGAAAATAGTGCTATTACTTTTTTTAAAAGCATCATTATGAGGTGCAAATACCGTAAATACACCTTTATTTATAAGACACTCATCAAGATTAGACGCCTTTAATTTAGCCTTAAAAGCAGAGAGTTCCTTATGCTCATCAATTTTTGATACTAAACCAAAAATTTTATTATCTTCTATAATAATACTGTCCTTTAAAGCCTTGTTTACAATATTCTTGTTAACAATATCGCGCCCTGCTTCCTTTCTTATTTGTAGTTCTCGTTCCTTATTGTCACATGAGAATACCATTACAAGTGTTGCAAAACATACTCCTAGCACTATTGATTTGTTTAATAACATGGTAATTCCTTTGTAAACAAAGATCATAATGCCACGAAACAATGAGCCCTAACTAATTGTTAAAAATCTACAAAAAGGAGTTAAGAAACGTAAAAAGCGAGCTATAACAGCTCGCTTTTTACTTTTTATTGCTTGTTATGATACTTTTTACAGCGTATCCATGTCTATTACAAAACGATATTTTACATCGTTATTTTGTACACGCTCATAAGCTTCATTTATATTTTTCATGTCAATCATTTCTATATCACTTACGATATTATGTTTTCCACAAAAATCAAGCATTTCTTGAGTTTCCTTAATTCCGCCTATAAGAGAACCTGTAACACTTTTACGTCCCATAATAAGATTACCACCGTGTACATCTGGTAAAGGCTCAATCGCTCCTACCATACACATGGTACCATCTACTCCTAGTAAGGCTAAGTAGGGATTTATGTCATGACTTACGGGAACCGTATTTAAAATAAAGTCAAAAGAACCATGGTGCTCTTTCATAGCATCTTGATTTTTAGATATAAGAACACTGTCTGCCCCAAGACGCTTTGCATCGTCTGCTTTTCCTTTTGAGGTTGTGATCATCACAGTCTCTGCACCCATAGCGTGTGAAAACTTAATACCCATGTGTCCAAGGCCACCTAGCCCTACAATTCCTACTTTCATCCCTTTCTTAATGCCCCAGTGTTGTAAAGGGGAGAATGTTGTGATACCCGCACATAGTAAAGGTGCTACTGCCTTAATATCTAGATTACTAGGAATACTAAGTACAAAATTATGATCTACTGTTACTTCTTGAGAGTACCCTCCAAAAGTGTGTCCATCCGTATGCTTGTCTTTACTATTATACGTCCAGGTTGCTCCTTCTTTACAAAATTGCTCCAAGTCACTTTTACATGAAGAACATTCTTGACAAGAATCTACTAGACACCCTACACCTACAATATCTCCTTTTTTAAAGGACGTAACATCGCTCCCTACTTCTATGATCTCACCTACTATTTCATGTCCAGGCACCACTGGGTACATTGCTGGTCCCCAGTCGCTTCTTACAGTATGTATATCACTGTGACAAACACCACAGTATGTAATCTTAATTTTTACATCTGTAGCAAGGGTTTCACGACGATTGATAGTCATTTCTTTTAAATCGGCTTCTTTATTTTGTGCACCGTATGCTTTTACTTCTGTCATATTTGATATTAATCTGTTGTTTGTTGGCAATTTTCGCGAAAGCGTAATTACTCAATTTTCTTTTTAAAATGTTGTATTCTTCTAAAACCTATACCCGTCTTTAATTCTCGTACTTCATTATAATATGCGTCTGCATACACACGGGTAAAATGTGCACCAAAAAATAATATTAAACTACTATAAGAAACCCAGAGCATAATAAGTATAATGGATCCCGCAGCTCCGTAAGTAGATCCTGGTTCCATGGTGTTAAAATAGTATGCCATTGCAATTTCTCCCAGTATAAATAATACTGTCGTAAGCCCTGCTCCTACTCTTACCGCCTTCCACCTCACATATACGCTAGGTAAAAATTTAAATAACGCCGCAAATAATGTGTATATCACTATGAGCGATACAGCGATATCTACTATAAAAACAAATTTTATTAAAGAGGCTGGCAAAAAATCTGCAAGTCTATTTGAAAACGCACTCAATAGTGACGTTGCTATAAAACTTATGAGTAATAAAAAACCTATGATAAGAATAAAACCAAACCCCTTTGCTCTACTTTTTAAAATATTAAGAATTCCTCCTTGTTCATTGATATTTACACCCCATATCGTATCAAGTGCTTGTTGTAATTGAAAAAATACTCCCGTCGCACCGTATAACAATACAATTACTCCTACAGTTGCTGTAAAAAAACCAGTGTCCTCGTCACCACGGTCTACCATCATAAGACGTATAGACTCTGCAGTCTCTTGACCAAGAACACTCGTAATTTCTGAAAGTAATTCTCCTTGTACAATATCTCTACCCCATACAGCCCCTACAATATTTAAAATTATCACCACGAGTGCAGGTAGTGATAAAATTGCATAATAGGCCACCACAGCACTAAGCTTAAATGGGTCTGATCCCATCCAGTTTTTGTACGTATTAATAACTAAGCGTAGGATATCTTTTATTTTAAAAGAACGCTTTTCCTGCTCAGCATTCATGTATGTAGTTTGTTTTTCCATAGAAAGACCCTTTTTAAAGGGTCCATATTAATATATGATTAATCGTTTGCAAGCGTAGGATAATCAATGTATCCTTCCTTTCCTGGTGTATAAAAAGTTTCTCGATCTGGCTCATTTAGAGCTGCACCTTTTTCAAATCTATGTACAAGATCTGGATTTGCAATAAATTTACGACCAAAGGCCACTAGATCACCTTCCCTATTAACAAGATCATTATTTGCTTCTTCTGCATCATAACCACCACTTAAAATAAGTAGCCCACTGTAGCGATTACGTATGTTTTTCTTTATGTCTTCTGGTAAACTAGGAGCTCCCATAGATCCATGGTTCACTAAGTGTATATAAACGGGTGCTATTTCTTCTAACTTTGCAGAGAGGTAATCAAAAGTCTCTTTCTGATTATCAAAGGGTCCTAGATCATTCATCGCACCATTAGGAGATAAACGTATTCCTACTTTTTCTCTACCTATAGCAGCCACAACACGCGCTGTAACTTCTAGCGTAAAGCGGCATCTATTTTCTATAGATCCTCCATAGCTATCCGTCCTTGTGTTACTCCCTGTATTTAAAAATTGATCAAGTAAATAGCCATTTGCACTATGCACTTCTACTCCGTCAAAACCAGCTTCAATAGCATTTTGTGCGGCTATCACATATTCCTCAATGGCATGTTCTATATCTTCTACTCGCATTGCTGTAGGCTCTGGAAGAGGTAACTCTCCCTTACCGTCTACATGCATTTTAGTTTCCTCTGGACGTATAGCAGATGGGGCAAATACAACTGCCTCCTGAGACATATTATCTGGGTGAGATATGCGCCCAGAATGCATAAGTTGCATAAATATTTTTCCTTTATTTTTATGTACAGCTGTAGCAACTGGAGTCCAGGCTTTTACCTGCTCACGACTGTAAATCCCAGGTATACGAGGATATCCCACGCCATTAAGTGATGGTGAAGTGCCCTCTGTTATAATGAGACCTGCGCCAGCACGCTCACCATAATATTGCACCATGATATCTGTAGGTATGTGATCTTGGGTAGCTCTTGACCTTGTAAGAGGTGCCATAACTACTTTATTTTTAAGTGATAATTGTTCCGTTTCTAGCGGACTTAACAATTCTTTATACGTTTCCATGTGCTTTTTTTACAAACTTAGGTTTTACAAGCCCTCATTGCGGTTAATGCGTTGTTAAAACAATGTTTGTATAATCATAAGGTTTTCACTTTCGTGAAAAATGGACACCTCCTTACTTATGCTTTTTGAAGTAAGGAGGTGATGTTGTACATTTATGCCTGATGGTAAGAAAATACTTTCTTACTGATAAAAAAATTACAACATGGCCACTAAAGATATGATCCTCAATAAACTTCAAATTTTAATCACTCAAGAGTTTGATAGTCCAGAGCAAGCTTTTGCATTTTTTGACGAAGATGGTAACGGGACACTCTCTAAAGATGAAATAAAAGAACTCTTAAAGAAGGCAGAAGTTAGCGGTTTTATAAGATCTATGGTTGCTTCTGCATTAATTGAGGGTTATAGTAAAGATGGCAATGACAGCGTGAGCTGGGAAGAGTTTAAAAAAGCATTAGATGAGATTAAACACTAATGTTTAAACAATAGCGTTACATTTTCTTTAAATTGTATTCATAATTATTTCCATTTTTTTGGAAATTTTCCTAATAATTAAAAATAAAGAGTAACTTTGTTTCTCACTTATGATAGATACAGAGCCTACATATCATTGTATTATAGACGTAGAAACTACGGGAAAAGGAATTAATGGCAATCGCATTACAGAAATTTGTGCGGTACGTCTTAAAGATGGTGAGGTGGTAGATAAATTCACATCTCTCGTTAATCCAGAACAGTATATCCCACCCTTTATCACTAACCTTACAGGTATAGATGACACCATGGTGGCAGATGCTCCTTTATTTAAAGACATTGCAAATCGTATTATTGAGATAACTACAGGAGCGATTTTTGTTGCTCACAATGTTACATTTGACTTTAATGTGTTGCGAAGTGAGTTTAAGCGTCTTGGGCATTCATTTACAAGAAAAAAACTTTGTACTGTCAGACTTTCGCGAAAACTGATACCAAAACTCTTTAGTTATTCATTAGGAAATTTATGTGCATCTATTGGTATTCCTCTTAATAACCGTCATCGCGCAGAAGGCGACACAGATGCTACGGTAATCCTTTTTAAAAAGTTACTGGCGCTAGATGATGATGGTAAAGTAATCAAGTCATTTTTAAACGTGCGCTCTAAAGAAGCTACACTTCCACCCCATTTACCATCACGCATTATTCAAGAATTACCAGAAACAGCGGGTATCTATTTATTTAAAGATCGCGCAGGCAAAGTCATTTATGTAGGGAAAGCTATTAATATTAAAAAGAGAGTCTTATCTCATTTTTATGATAAAAAAAATAAAGAGTACTTGCTTGGTCAAGAAACCTATCAAATAGACTATGAAGTTACTGGTAATGAGCTTTGTGCTTTGTTATTAGAATCTGAATATATACAGCAATATTTTCCAAAATTTAATAGAGCACAAAAAATACCTACTAGTACCTACTCCATCATATCTTATGAAAATAGAAAAGGAATCATACAACTTGCCGTAGCAAAGACAAAATATCGCCATACGGCAACGCAAAAGGTATTTACAAGAGCCAAGGCCATAGAGCAGCTTATGGAACTTTGTGAAATCTATGAGTTATGCCCTCGCTTTTGTGGTTTACAAGCAACTTTTGACGAGTGTTCACACTACAGTATTAAAAGTTGTAAAGGAATATGCAGTGATAAGGAAGATGTACGTGATTATAACCTACGTGTACGTGAGGCGATGACATCTTTTGATGTACAAAATGAAAGTTATCTTATTAAAGAAAATGGTCGTACAGAAGATGAAACGGCATTTATATACATAGATAAAGGTGTATATAAAGGGTTTGGCTTTATAACCGAGACCGAACAGGTGAATCACCTTGATAAGGTGCAATCTCATTTATTGCCAAAAAAAAGTACTTATCATACTGATATTATATTGAGGGGCTACCTACGTAAACATAAAAACCCACACATTGTTTCACTTGCAATTTCTGCTTAATTATGGACACTACCCCAAATTTTAAAACCTATTACCTTGAAATACCAGAAATTTTGGTAGCACATTATCCTGATCTCAACTTTCAAAATCATTGCTATCTCCGCATAGCGCTCGATAATGTTATAGGCAGAAAATGGGATACACAGGTTGCAAAGCCGGCTTATAAACACCTCACGGCATCACAAAGGAAGTTAGTTATATCATATCTCTCATCTTATGTTAAGGATAGAGACCTACTTTTATCTCATAATATGATTTCACTAGCCTACAGAGGAAAACTAGTGTAATAAGATAGCTCATCTATATGTAAAGAAAATGACTCGCTTCTCTTATTAAGGAAAGTATAATTGGTAGTTTTGCACAATTAATCATGCTATATGTTCATTGTGTTCTATAGGCGTGATTATATGCTTATGGCAATTCACTATCATAGGCACACTAATTATCCAGCTATGCATCCAAATAATAAAAACATAGGTCCTTACCTCTTTAAACAGCTTAGAAAAGCAAACAAAGAATTATCACCTTATATTCTTGAAACAAATAGAGGAATACAAACTATAGATTTTACAAATCCTAAGGCAGTTCTAGAACTCAATCGCGCCATTTTATTGAATGACTATTCCTTAAATTGGTATGAAATACCAGAAGGTTATTTATGTCCAGCAATTCCAGGTCGTGTAGATTACCTACACTATCTCAATGATTTTCTAGGAAAAGAAGATATCCATGGCCTTGATATAGGAACTGGGGCAAACTTTGTATACCCATTACTCGCAGGATCTGTTTTTAACTGGAAAATGAAAGGGGTAGATATAGATGCAAAGGCTATTAGAAATGCAAATACTATTCTTGATAAAAACACACATCTCAAAGGATTCTTGACAGCTACATACCAGCAAGATCATGCACATATCTTTACAGGAGCTATTTTACCTGGCGAGTATTATGATTTTACCATGTGTAATCCACCATTCTATAGCTCTGAGAAAGATGCTTTTAAGGCTACTAAGGAAAAATCAAAAGGCTTAAAACTTAAGGAAGTAGAACGCAACTTTGCCGGACAATCTAATGAGCTCTGGTGTAATGGTGGTGAGGCACTGTTTATTAAACGTATGGTAAAAGAGAGTGTAGATTTCAAGTCTCAAGTGGGATGGTTTACTACGCTTGTTTCAAAGAATGAACATCTTCCAAAAATTAAAAAGCAACTTGAAAAACTTAAAGCAGAACACAAAACAATAGATATGTCTCAGGGAAATAAGAAATCCAGATTCTTGGCTTGGAGATTTAAAGAGTAGTAGAAAACAACAGGCTTTTTTAACAACCCACTTTATTCATTTTACTCTTCCTTTAATTAGATATGAGCCATACTCACTTCAAATTATTTAAACCTTATGGTTTTATTAGTCAGCTGCTTAGTAATGATGAGCGACAGGCTAGAAAGAAGAAATTTTTAAGTGAATTATATGATTTTCCAGATGGCACAATGGCTATAGGTCGTCTAGATGAAAAGTCTGAAGGTTTATTGTTTATGACAACAGATGGGAAACTCTCTGACACTATAAATCGCTCCGGTATTGAAAAAGAATACTACGTACAAGTTGATGGTGCTATTACTAATGATGCCATAAACAAAATGATAGCTGGAGTAGAAATAGGAGTTGATGGAAGAAAGTATATAACTAAACCATCTACAGTTGTACGACTTCATGAACCCCCAGATCTTCCAGAACGATCAAAAAAAATAAGAGATGCACGTCATGGTCCTACGCCATGGATTTCTGTTACTATTACAGAAGGTAAGTTTAGACAAGTGCGCAAGATGACGAGTGCTGTAGGATTTCCTACATTGAGACTTGTAAGAATAAGAATAGGCTCACAAACCCTTATGGGTCTGGAGCCTAGACAAGTTATTGAGGTAAAAGAATTGCTTTAAGCAACTTTACTCACGCGCACTGCGTTCATTCCTTTTTGACCTCTTTCTATTTCGTAAGACACTTTATTGCCTTCTTTAAGTTCACCATCTCGTACTTCAGAAATGTGTACAAAGTACTTTTCTGGGGTATCTGCATCTTTGATAAATCCAAAACCTTTTGAAGAGTCAAAAAATTCTACAAAACCAGTTCTAAATGGGTCTGGCTCATCGCCTTCCACTTTTTTAGGAATTCCTAATACTATATCATCTACATCAACCTCTTCTCTTAGTGATGGATCTGGTGGAGTATCTACTAATTGTCCTAAATGGTTTACATACACAAATTCATTTGCAGTTTCTCCACTTTCTTTGCGGGCTGCTTTTTTCTTGCGCTTATCTTCAGCTTTTTTAAGCCTTTTCTTTTCTCGTTCTTTTTTACCAAAGGTTTCTTGTGGTCTAGCCATTAACTCTTTTCTCGTATTAAATGAAGTCGCTACAAGAATATCCCGTAACGCTCACGTTTGCCCAGTTTAAAAACTATTTAATCTGTAAAAGATTTTATAAACTATGCAACCTGCCTTTTAATAAGGTAGATGTGATTAAGTGTAAAGATACAAAAAATAAAGTGATTTTTTTGCTTTCACGAAAGCGTAATTGATTACACAAGCTCCTATCACATGTATTTAACACGATTTGTTATCCTTTTCTTATCACTGGGTTAAAGCTCATTTAAAAAGCGATCTTCTTTCTTAATTTTATAAAAAACAAGATACATGAAAACGCAATCAAATACCGAAAACAAGTTAAAAAACGAAAAAAATGAAACTTCTTATAACGCTGATATCACAGCAGAAGATCTTAAAATACTAGGTCAAGATTTTGAAAATAATATACGTCAAGATGGTGGTGATGACATCTCGCTAATCAATAGAAAAGAAGAAGTTGATTTTTCTGGAAAAGATCTAGATGTACCTGGTAGAAACGCTGCAAGTAAAAAAACCACTAATCGCATAAAGGACGAAGAAAACATGTTATACAGTCAAGGTGGTGAGTCCAAAGAAAATCTTGAAGAGCAGAGCAATCAATACATAAAGTAATAAGTAACTGTAAATAATAAAAAGCGACCATTGGTCGCTTTTTATTTATACGTAACTTAACTTTACACCATGTATATTACAGATAAATGACACTAGCACATACAATTCTTATAGGTCTAATAGGTTTTTCATTCCTTTACTATGGTGTGAGTTGCTTGTCATCAAATTTTATGACAATAGAATTTGAACGCTTTGGACTATCAGTAGTACAACGAAAAATTACAGGCATTGCTCAGATCATAGGAGGTTTAGGCATCCTAATAGGTTATTTTTATAAACCTTTACAAATAGCCGCCCTTCTAGGAATATCACTGCTTATGTTGTTAGGTTGGGGTGTGAGACTTAAAATAAAAGATAGTTTTATAGCTGCACTTCCCGCATTTGTATTCTTTATAATGAATGCATATCTGGCATATTACTTGTGTTTTATTAGATAAGTATAATTAAAGAAGAAAGTATTAAAAATAGAAAAGCAGGGAAGGATTTTTTTAAAGAATCACCTATTTTAAGGTGCATCCCGATCGCCCCTACCATCATTATTGCAATTCCTAAAGCACTGTATAACTCTAAAAATGTAAAAAATATGGAAGCTATAAGCGCCACAGCAAGTAAGCATTTTATAGTTCCTACAGCTTTCATTGTATTTTCTGAAAGTCCATAATGTGCAAATTCTTCTTTTAAAGAGTTTGCATCACCTCCTCTCCAAGGAGAAGATTGTCCTTTACGTAGCAGCCATACATTAAGAATACTTAGGCCAACAATACATTTTAAAACAATCGATAAATAGTCCATTTGTATTTTTTATTTAAAATTAAGATTTTAAGATACGCCATGGATACATTTCATAAAAAAATTCAATCTCTATCTTAAATTTTATCAATACCTTAAGATTTAAGACCTTTACTTAACAAATAATAAGCAAAATCATGAGTACTGATACATCTATACAAACAAACATTTTAGGGAGTCCATTAATAGGATGTTGTAGTGATCCAATGACTGGATATTTTAGAGATGGATATTGTAGAACTGCTAGTGTAGATCGTGGTACACACATTGTTTGTGCTATTATGACAGAAGAATTTCTAACCTACACTAAGTCTAGAGGTAATGACCTCTCCTCTCCTATTCCACAATGGAATTTTCCTGGTCTTAAACCAGGTGATGGGTGGTGTTTATGCATTTTAAGATGGCTAGAAGCGGTATAGGCAGGAGTTGCACCTCTTATAATACTCGCAGCTACAGATCAAAAAGCGCTAGAATATACAACCATTGACGTATTAACCAGTTATGAGTATGTAGTATAACAAAGACGTGATCTGTAAATATGCCCTGCATATCTACATAACAAACGACAACAAGATTAAGTTTTATAGCTTAAAAGTATACAAAGTACTATGCTGCTTTCATTAAATCTTGGCTTGATACGTATATAGGTCAAAATATCTTCCCTCTTTAAGTATAAGTTCATCATGAGTACCTTGCTCTGCAATACGACCATCTTCTATCACTAGTATCTGATCTGCTTTTTTAATAGTGCTTAGTCTATGAGCTATCACAATAGTGGTCTTATTTTTAACAAGTTGCGATAGTGATTTTTGAATAAGTGCTTCACTTTCGGTATCTAGATTTGAAGTAGCTTCATCTAGTATAATCACCTTTGGAGCTGCTAGTATTGCTCTAGCAATTGCGATACGCTGGCGCTGTCCTCCTGAGAGTTTTACACCGCGCTCTCCTATAAGTGTATCCAGTCCATCTTCAAAACGGTCTGTAAATTCATTTACATAGCCCGCTTTTACTGCTTCTTGCAAACGCTCTTCTGAGGCGTCTGGCCTTGGGAATAAAATGTTATCGCGTATAGTTCCTTCAAATAAAAATTCATCCTGTAATACCACGCCTAAGTGTTTTCTAAAACTAGCTAGCTTTACTCTTGATAAGTCTTGACCATCTACAGATACTACACCTTTTTGAGGATTTAAGAACGTTGCAGATAATCCAGCAATCGTTGATTTTCCAGAACCAGAGCTACCTACTAGAGCAACTGTAGTCCCTGCTTTTACCTCAAAGGATACATTATGGATTACTTCTTTTCCCTTTTCATAAGAGAAGGATACATTGTCAAACTTGATGTCTCCTATAAAGTTTTGTAATTCTATGTCTCTGTTTCCTATCTCATCCTCTGGCATCATATTCATAAGCTCTTCGGTACGGTCTAAACCGGCTAGTGCCTCTGTAAGTTGGCTCCCTATATTACTCATTTGGACAATAGGCGCTATCATAAACCCTAAAAGGAGTGTGAAAAATAAAAACTCTCCAGTGGTCATCTCGCCTTGTATCATAAAATACCCACCTATCCCCATTATCCCTACAGAGGCTAGACCCAGTAAAAAGGTAGAACTACTGGACATTACAGCAGTCGCCGTAAGACTCTTCTTTACATTTTGAAATAGCTTATCTGCTCCTTCCTCGAAGATTTTATTTTCCTGTGCCTCTGCGCCAAAACCTTTTATTACGCGCACACCAGATAGTGTCTCAGTAAGCCTCCCCTTAACTTCTGCATTAATCTTTCCGCGATTTCTAAAAATGGGACGTATATATTTAAAAGCACGTAGTGCAACATAACCAAATATTGCCACAGGTAAGAACACAAATAATGTCATCAGGGCATTGATACGTATTAAAAGTACTAGGGAAATCACTGCCGTGATAGATCCACCCACGAGCTGCACTAATCCTGTTCCTATAAGATTACGCACACCTTCTACATCACTCATTATACGAGAAACTAAAGCGCCAGATTTTGAATTATCAAAGAAGCTTATAGGCAATGAAAGCACTTTTTTCTGTACTTGCACTCTTAACTCAGAGATGAGATATTGTGCTTGTACACTTAATAGACGTGTAAGTAAAAATGATGTTATCGCTTGTATAAGCAATGCAACTCCCACTAGCCATAATAAATCGTACAAAGCCGGCATATCCTTATTAGGAATAATATTATCTAGTAAAGCTTTAGATTTCCACGGTAAAATAAGACTCGCGAGACGTCCTATTACAATAAGAACAAGTCCTATAAATACGATCTTTCTACGGGGCCAGATAATGGTTTTAAATGCAGACTTTAAGGTAACCTTACTCTTTGTGTTTTCTTTATTTGACATGTGGCAAAACTAGCTATAATTGCGCTTTCGCGAAAGCGTAACTCACCACCGTCATTTTATTTGAAAGCTGTAACTACGGGATAATTATCTTATGCTCGTGGCATCATACACTATTACTTTTTCCCAAAGATGAGCGCATTCTTCAATAAACGTTTTATGTGCAGCCTCATCTTGATATGCCTGCTCATCCTCTGCCGAAGCAAAAGTCAACACTAGATTATAAGTAAAAGTATCATCAACCACATCTCTTGTTGCCATAGGAGGTGTACCTATAAATTGAGTTTTTGCATATTCCGAATTATCTATGAAGGTTTGTAAGGAGGTTTCAAATAATAATTTGTCTTCTAAATCAGAAGGATTTTTAAACCAAAAATAAACGATATGCGCATAGTTTTTATTAAAGGTTTTTATAGTACTTGAAGAGATCGTTTTATTACTATTACTTGTAATTCCCTTCTCTTTAGTGACATTTTCCTTACATGAACTTATAAAAATGCTGAAAATGAAAAAAATAATCAATTGTTGCTGTACTTTCATGAACTAAAATTATGAGATAAATGTAACAAATCTTACTTTTGTACGTTATAATTACTTAACAATGAAGATTACCCAGGTAACGAGCATTCTGTATCTTAAAATAATGATAACATCATTGTTATACATCACAGCTTTACAATTCTTAACATGATTTTTTTAACAAGTTTAGTTAAATACTTGCTTTTCTGAATCATTTACATTATCATGGGATAATAGTCACTTAATACACACAAAATACATGAGACAACTCAAAATCACCAAGCAGGTTACCAATAGAGAGACGAAGTCCTTGAACAACTACCTTCAGGATGTGAGCAAGATAGATTTAATTACTGCCGAAGAGGAGGTTGAGTTAGCACAGCGCATTCAAAAAGGAGATGAACGAGCACTAGATGCTCTTACAAGAGCAAATCTTCGTTTTGTAATATCTGTAGCAAAACAATATCAAAACCAAGGGCTATCACTTTCTGATCTAATAAATGAAGGAAATGTAGGTCTCGTAAAGGCTGCAAAACGTTTTGATGAAACAAGAGGTTTTAAATTTATCTCGTACGCGGTATGGTGGATTAGACAATCCATTTTACAAGCCATTGCAGAGCATGCACGTACAGTGCGTCTCCCGCTCAATAAAATAGGTGAAATAAGCAAGATTAATAAAGCAATGGTGTACTTACAACAAGTGCACGAGCGCAAGCCTACCTCTGGTGAGATTGCAAAATATCTTGATATATCTGAGGAAAAAGTAAAAATCTCACTTAAAAACGTAAGTCGTAGTTTAAGTATGGATGCTCCTTTTGCCGAAGGTGAAAATGACAATAACTTATATGACGTTCTAAGTTCTAGCGAGTCACCTCGTCCAGATAGAGAGCTTATGCAAGAGTCTTTAAGTATTGAGATTAATAGAGCGCTTGATACCCTTACAGAAAAAGAAGCCGAAGTTGTGCGTTTAAACTATGGTTTAGGAAATCAACCAGCAATGACGCTCCAAGAAATAGGCGATATATTTGATTTAAGTCGTGAGCGCGTGCGCCAGATTAGAGAAAAAGCGATTAAAAGATTGCGTCATACTTCTAAAAGTAAGATTTTAATGAAATATTTAGGATAAACTCATTAAGAAGTAACACAATAAAAAAAAGCCCGTTTTACGGGCTTTTTTAGGTTAAGTAAGTTAGCTAATAATACCCGGTTTGGGGACAAAGTATTAAAACTATGGTTAATCAACATATAATTTGGGGATAACTAGTTGATCATTATTTTATGATGTTACAAATATAAAACCTACATATTAGTTCTACAAGTATACTGTGTATTTTATCGTAATAAAATGTACTTAATCGATTTCGTAGTGGAATTATGTTAATTTTAATATAACATAGATTATCACTTTTTTTTCATAGTGATTAAACCTTTAATCAATTTATGTGTCTTATAATTATATAAATACATCACCTCATAAAAGAGCAAGACCTCATACGCGCATTACAACAAGATTTTAACGATAAATCTTTTAAGGTATTACTGGATACGTACCAAAAGCAGCTCTATTGGCACATACGTGGATTGTAAAAAATCATGACGATACAAATGATGTATTACAAAATGTCTTTATAAAGGTGTATCAAGGTATTAAAAAATTCAAAGAGGATAGTAAGCTGTATACTTGGATATATAGAATAGCGACCAACGAGTCTCTAACCTTTTTAAAAAAGAGAGCTAAGCATTTACAAATTTCAAATGAGGAGCTTAAAAATCGTCTCGTAGAAAATCTAGTAAGTGATGTCTATTTTAATGGCGACGCTATACAGCTAGCCTTAGAAAAAGCAACTGCTCAATTACCAGAAAAGCAACAGCTCGTTTTCCAGATGAAATATTATCAAGATATGAAATATGAAGATATGAGCGACATACTAGGCACCTCTGTAGGTGCTCTCAAAAGCTCTTACCATATCGCTACAAAAAAAGTAACCGCAATATTACAAAGAGATTAAACCTTTTAACTTTTTAAGAGTCCTATTCATAGAGCCGTGAAAAAAACAAACAACATACCGTCAAAAAGAGGTTTTAAAGTTCCGCAAGATTATTTTGATACAAATCGAGAGGAAATCCTTTATGAGATAACGTTAAGGGCAAAAGCATCTGGATCAAAAAACAAACGTTTTACGGTTCCTAATGGATATTTTGAAGCTTTTAAGGTAGATATGTTTGATACGCTTTCGCAAAAGCATATCAAAGAAGAACAAATCGTACCTACTGTTGTTACTCCTAAGATGATTACTTTAAAAAGTTATTACTATTTAATAGCAGGAGTTGCTGCTGCTCTCCTACTTTTAGCAAGTATTTTTTGGTCACAACAAGGCACAACCCAGGGAATCGAGAGTATTGCTATTACAGAATATCTCGATGATGAAGCAAGTGATCTTGAAGAAATAGAATTTGCAGATTGGTTATCTGATGATGATATTGATGCTCTTCAAAACGATATTGCATTAGATGAATCAGTTATTATAGACTATCTAGATGATCGCACAGATAGCTACCACTTTTACTTAGATTAAATGATGAGACTACTTATAACATGTATAATTACGATAATGATTACTGCGACTGCAGTAGGTCAAAAAGAGGATAGAAACGCTAAAAAGGAGAGAATACAAGCACTTAAGGTTGCATATATTACCGAAAAGCTAGCATTAACTCCAGATCAAGCGCAAGTTTTCTGGCCCATTTATAACACTTATGGAGAGCGTATGTCTGAGATTTATGGCAGAGAACGTAAAATTCTTAAAGAAACCAGAGATCAGTTTGATACAATGGACGAGAGTAGTGCAAAAAACACACTGAATAACATTCAGTCTTTTGAGCAACAAAAGCTTGACGCTAGAAAAGCGCTCTTTGTGAGTTTAAAAGATAAGCTCTCCTATAAAAAGACACTTATACTACTCAAAGCCGAAGGAGATTTTAGACGAGATTTATTGCACAAGCTTCGTAGTAACAAAGATAGAAAGCGTGATCACAGAGAACCGTAGTGAGATTTTTTTATCTTTTAAAGGTAAGTCTTGCTAGCGCATTTTTTCCTCCTGCATAGGCAATAGAATCATTTGCAAAACGTAGAGTCAAAAACGGGGCATCAGATAATTGTTTCCATGAAGCACCTGAGTCGCTTGAATATGAAATGCCTGTAAATCCAGTTGCAATAATTTCTTTTCCATTTGAATTAGGCACGTACTGCACACAGCTTTTATAACCATCGTTTTCTCCCGAAGCCATTATTGTCCACGTTTTACCACCATCGCTGGTCATTACAATATTATCAAGATTATCTGCTGGTGTGGTATAATCTCCTCCGTATATAATACCTGATGTATTATTATAAAAATCCATAGTATATGCCCCTTGTGTTTCCTTTTCTTGCGCGACTGGGACTTCATAAATATTCCAAGAATAGCCTTTGTTTGAAGAGTAGTAAAGTCTTGATCTTCCGCCGCCAGTAATAGCCCACGTCTCATCACCTATCGTTTTAATATTGGTATTACTCGCTGCAAAAGCACCCTCCTTATCTAGTTGATCTGGTAAGGATCCGCAATCCAGCTTTCCCCAAGTTGAACCACCATCTCTCGTAACAATTATAGATAAACAACCGTTTACAGAATCACCTATTGCGATTCCCTCTTCCTCATTCCAGAACGTCATAGCATCATAAAAAACTCCTTCTTGTTGTTCTGTATACACGAGTGAAACCTCATCACTTTGTCTATCATAACGGTACAATAATGCTGGATTCTCAATGGAGAGTATATAAAAAGCCTTGCTGGTGCTTGCGATACTTCTAAAAGATGGATTTTTACCTAGAAAATCTATTCTTCCTTTATTAGTTTCCTTAAACTGTGATGCCATTGCGGCATCTGTAGTTTTAGTTTGATCAAGATTCATCACATAAATACCATAGTGACCATCGCTACCCGCATACATCAGCGCATCGTGAGCTACTTCTACTGCTCGTATACTTGTACTATCTTGATGTAAAAATTCGATATCCACTTTCGTAAAAACTTGAGCATCCTCAACAGCATGAGATTGGTCACTGGTTTTTACATCTTTACATGATGCAATAAGAAGAAATAAAAGTAAAAATGTAGAAAGAAAACGCATTGTCAAAATTTTAGTAAAAATAGCACTATTACCTAAAGAACCAATACCTTTACACCCTCAAAATAACGTATGAAATTACACAGAAATTTAGTCTTTGCAGCTGTTGATGCATTAGGGATGATATTTAACGACGGAGAACAAGCTGATAAGGTTTTAAGAAAGGTTCTCAAATTTGACAAAAGGTGGGGATCACGTGATCGCGGTTTTATTGCAGAGACTGTGTACGACATTGTGCGCTGGCAACGACTATATTCGGAAATTGCAGAAGTAAAAGCACCTTATAGTAGACCTAATTTATTTAGATTATTTGCTGTTTGGGCTACATTACGTGGTATTGAAGTGCCGGACTGGAAACAAATGGAGCCTATACCTACTCGTAAAATAAAAGGACGCTTTGATGAACTTTCAAAGATTAGAAAATACAAGGAGTCTATTCCAGACTGGATGGATGAAATGGGTGAGAAAGCACTTGGTAAGAAATGGGACTTAGAGCTTGCGGCTTTAAACACACAGGCAAAAGTGGTTCTTAGAGCAAATACTTTGAAAACTACGCCAAAAGACCTTAGAAATACGCTCGCAGATCAAGATATAGATACTCAACTCGTAGATGGTTACCCAGATGCTGTAGAGCTTGTAGAACGTAAAAATGTTTTTACAACAGAAGCTTTTAAAAATGGCTTCTTTGAGGTGCAAGATGCCTCCTCTCAGCAAGTGGCCCGTATGCTGGATGTACAACCAGGAATGCGCGTGGTAGACACATGTGCAGGAGCTGGTGGTAAAACCTTACACCTTGCGGCCTTGATGGAAAATAAAGGGCAGATTATTGCAATGGATATTTATGAAGGGAAATTAAAAGAGCTGAAGAGAAGATCTAAACGTGCTGGTGCACACAATATTGAAACTAGAGAGATCACTTCTACAAAAATCTTTAAGAAACTCTATAATACAGCAGATCGCGTATTAATTGATGCTCCTTGTACTGGACTTGGAACCATTAAGCGTAATCCTGATTTAAAATTGAAATTACAACCAGAATTTGTAGATAAGGTTGTTGAGAGACAGGCAGAACTACTTGAAAGTTATAGCAAGATTGTAAAGGAAGGTGGTAAAATGTTGTATGCAACTTGCTCTATATTACCTAGAGAAAACCAAGAGCAAATACGAGCATTCCTCGCGACAGAACAAGGTCAAAAATTCTTATTAGATAAGGAAGAAACTGTGAGCCCGGCTAAGACTGGTTATGATGGATTTTATATGGCATTGCTTTCGCGAAAGCAATAAAAAAACACCTCACCACTGCTTGTTTTATATAGAAGTGTTCTGAGATTACGCCACAAGAAAAAAGCCTTATTATCAATTGATAATAAGGCTTTTTTATATGCGCATGTCTGATGTAATAATTAAAATTTACTGTACTATAATCTTCTTAGTTTTAGTAAATCTCCCCGATAGATCGTTTACAGTAACTATATAAACTCCTGTAGCTAGGTTAGAAAGATTAAGGACTACCCTAAATCCATCATTCCCTCTAGCTATAGGTTTATAGGTTAACTGCTGTCCTAACAAATTAGTGACCGCAATAAAAACTTGACCTTCATAAACCGTTGGTAATTGCACGTCAAATTGATTTTCTTCTAATGAAGTGATGACTAAGTCTGTAGTTCCTTCTAGAAAATCATCTATATTTAGGGTATCATCTATAGTTACCGTATAATCTTGCACTTCACCAAAACGAAAATCAGAACACGGATTATTAATATCCCCCGGTTCTCCTCCATCAATAGCTTTTGCTCTTAAAACATGACTGCCTAAGGGCGCATCTGTAGGGATCACCAGATCAAAACTATCAAGTGTGTTTGCGCCTGGAAAAGGCACTCCTTTTATTAATTGTTCTGTGGGCGAAAAGATACCATCATCATTAAAATCAATCCATACAGATAGTACTTCTATACCTGCTCCCGCATCATAATTGTGACGTGCTTGAAGCACATAGCTATTCTGGCCATCTACATTACTCAACGACGTCTCAAGGTTTGTACGGTCTGCATAACCTTGAGGACCATTTGATGGTTCTGTATTACATCCATCGCCACCGTCATCTACATTAATTGTATTTAATATAAATTGTTTGATACCATCTGCTTGACATCCAGCTCCATTAGGCTCCGTTGCTCTAGGCATACAGGTGTTTACTACCTCTTTAACCGCTGTATCATTTGTAGGATCTTGATCTCCATCACTATTAGTACTAGCTTCTAATTGATAAGTTGTAAAATCACTCAAATCTGCTTGAGCCATAAACGTAAATGATGCTATTGCTCCTGGAGCAATAGTCCCTGTAAATGTCTCTACTACTGGTGTACCGCCATCTATTGCATATTGCACATCTACTCCAGTTTGAGCATCTGCGCCAAAATTCTTTATACGAATGATAACGGTCTCCTCCAATAAACCTCCAGCCGACTCTGGAGCTGTGATACTTAGCACTCCAAGATCATTTTCAAATAAATGTGTTACCGTTCTGGAGTCATCATTATTTACTATTGCTTGATCTGTAGGAAGGCTTGTCTCTGCCTTAACAATATAAGACTGTCCTTGTATAGATAAGTCTGCCGTTGTTGTAAACGTAAAAGACATATTAGCATTAGGATCGATTGGCCCAGCGATCACCTCATTTGCTACTACTACTCCATCTATTGATAAAGAAATAGGAATAGCTACTTGTGGGTCTGTCCCAAAGTTTCTTACGGTAACTGTCACCGTTTCTGTGCTTGTAAGGATACCGTTTACTGGATTTTCTATAGCAATAACACCTACATCATTTGCAAAACCATCAGATAATCTAAAAGATGCAATCTGTGTATCCCAAAAGTTAGTTGCCGAAAAATACTCTGCTGTGTGCCAAAAGGAAAAATCATTAGGATCCATTGTCAAGTGTGAATAATCACCAAAACGGTTAGTAAAAGTTTGTATTCCAGATCCTTGTATAATAATTGATTCTCCTAGTGTCATCTCACCAGCAGTATCTCCATCAAAGCGTCCGGTATAACTTATACCTATAAAATCTGCTGGTCCTCCTACATTAAATGCAAGGCCTATATTTCCTTGAGCATCCATCGCGCCACTTCCCATGAAACGACTTCTTCCATCATCTGGGGCATAGGTACCTTGCTGGAATACACTCCAAGGTGCCGTATCACTGTTACGAAGTTCTGTCCACCGTACACCTGATCTATCATTGCCATCTACATCTACATTAAATGTTATTAACCATGAATTATGATCTTCAAAACTTCTGTAATTTGCAGCATACGAAATAACACCTCCTATCATATCTATTTTTTGGGTAGAACCTGGTTGCTCTAGATCACCTTGTCCAAAATCTGCAAAAACAGAATCAAAAGGAGCTACGGGAATTTCTAAAGGCATTGATACCGTTGAGTTTTCTGGCGAATCAAAATTTACGTCTAGCTCCCATACTTTAAGATGGTCTTCTGTAATATCACCACCCCATCCATCATCTTGTAAATAAACAATATAACCCGGGGCATTTTCAGGAAACGAAAATCCTGTGAGATTTGCAGGTTCTGGACTAAAAACAGTTGCTGGATTACGTACAATACCAGGAAGGTTAAAACCTATTATTGTAGGATTATCTTCACCTGCTAGCATTGCCGCTCTATCGAGGGCATACGTAGTATTTCCCTGATTTTTATTTGCCGTAAGGTAATATGCATCAGGCCATACAGCATAATGTGGGTAATCTGGAAATGCGTCTACTTGAAATTGATATAAAAAATAAGCGCCCGTAGGATCTGGAGTTTCAGAAACTCCTATCACTAGTATATTATTAAGACTTGGTGTATTAGATAGTTGAAACTGACTTACAAAAAAACGATCTGCTAGTTGATCATACATAACAATAGGATCTCCATCATTTAATCCATTACCTAGAAAATCACCTAAGGCCGTAGGTCCGGCAAGTAAGGTTCCCTCTTTGTCATAAATATTAATAACACTATTTACACCTTGTACGTAGTGATTAGGACCCACCGCTCCAGAGGGATCTGGAGGTGTTGCATTAGATTGAGAAGAATTTGCCCCGCCAAAGTTTGCGCCAGTCTCTGGCATTCTAAAGGTTCCGGCTGTAAATTGAGCTATAGGATCTGGACCTAGCGGTAATGCTTGATCATTTACTTTTTTATTTCCACGCAAGTTGTTTGGGATAATCGTTATTTCAGAAACCCCTTTAGATTGATTTGTATTAATTAAGGGTTGATCCCTCAGCGCTCCCGTTTTACCTATAAAATTACCCGTGGTAATTTCTGTAGGAGGAAATAACTCCTGCGCGCTCGAGTATGCAGAGAATATGAGAAATAATAAAACAAGTAATTTACTCTTCATGATTTAGGTTTTGCAATAAAGATAATGTTTTAGTAAATTCTCTACAATAGTTAACAACTCGTTAATAGAACAAATGAAAGAGCTATTATACTACCTCAATATGAATAAATATTGTAGTAAATTTACACCCTTAAACAACGCAACAAAACCAATCGGATGATCCACTTCTTTGGAAACCCTCAAGGCACTGTTTACGCAGTACAAAGTACACAAGCATTTACACAAGATGATACCGCAAAGCTGGTATGGCTTTTCGGCAACTCTCATAAAATTGAAGCGTCTCATATTGACGCTTTTTTTATTGGCCCAAGAGCTGCCATGATTACGCCTTGGAGTACTAATGCTGTAGAGATTACCCAGAATATGGGAATTTCAAATATTATAAGGATAGAGGAGTTTCACGCTTTCGCGAAAGCGGACTCTTCATCACAACAAGTTAACACGAATCCTTTTCCATCTATAGAAGATGCTACAGGCATAGTTACAGAGAGCACTCCTGACTATGATCCTATGATCTCTCAAGAATACGCAGCTTTAAATCAAGATATTTTTACGGTTAACGTTACTCCAGAACCTATATTATCAATAGAGAATATTGCTGCTTATAATGAGCAAGAAGGTTTATCGTTAAGCGATGAAGAGGTTGCTTACCTTGATGGTGTTGCTGCCAAAATAGGCAGACCACTTACAGACTCTGAAGTTTTTGGTTTTAGCCAAGTAAACTCGGAGCACTGTCGTCACAAGATTTTTAATGGAACCTTTGTGATTGATGGAGAAGAGATGCCTTCTTCCCTATTTAAGTTAATAAAAGAAACTTCAAAAGTAACTCCAGGTACTATTGTATCTGCATATAAAGATAATGTAGCTTTTATAGAAGGACCTAGAGTAACACAGTTTGCTCCAGACACTGCAGATAAGCCAGATTTCTATACAGAAAAGGACTTTGACTCTGTTATTTCTTTAAAAGCAGAAACACACAACTTCCCAACTACCGTAGAGCCTTTTAACGGAGCTGCTACCGGTTCTGGTGGTGAGATACGCGATAGACTTGCAGGAGGTAAAGGTTCACTTCCACTTGCTGGAACAGCAGTATATATGACTCCTTATTCTAGACTAGAAGAAGATCGTCCTTGGGAACATGGAATGGATAAACGCAAATGGCTTTATCA